>Ga0228657_1000418_pt1 | contig 20660 bp, 17 predicted proteins | sample 70DmetaG_FD_182743 | JGI IMG/M metagenome (GOLD analysis project Ga0228657, IMG submission 182743) | Seawater microbial communities from Monterey Bay, California, United States - 70D | ecosystem: Environmental > Aquatic > Marine > Coastal | place: USA: California | collected 2016-10-07 | reverse complement strand
TTGTCCTTCTTGTCCTTCTTGTCCTTCTTGTCCTTCTTGTCCTTCTTGTCCTTCTTGTCCTTCTTGTCCTTCTTGTCCTTCTTGTCCTTCTTGTCCTTCATCTGTGTATTCTTTAGGTTCTTCTTCATCTTTGTATTCTTTAGGTTCTTCTTCATCTTTGTATTCTGTTGGCTGTCCTTGTGTATTGTTTCCTGAATACAATGAACCTAAATACGAAAAGTAACTATTCTCGTTGGTTATATTGTTTTCCTGTGTCATCGTTGTTTTATTGACATTGTACTCAGGTGGCAAAGTATAGGATTTATCACCATTTTCGCTGGTAGCTGTGACAAATGCAAGAACTATGCCGGTAATTGTAACGAAAATATAGTTTGCTATAGGAATATTATTATTTACATCCATTTACATTACAATGATACAATAAAATCATGCTAAAATTGTGAAAGTTCTTTTACAAAATTTAGTTTAGATTTAAATCTTCAAATGTGTATATACGGTTATGTCATCATTGTCGTTAGATGATATAAAATCATTAAACTCTGTTAAACCGCAGTATTCTAAACAAACATACACACCATATCAAAACACTGACGACCGAGTAATTCCAGAGTTAAATAGTAAAATGAGAAACAAAGATGTAATTGATAATGAAATCACATACCCTATTATAAAGCGTCTTTATAAGGAAACGAATATAGGTGATGAAATGAAAAATTTCTCATTTATTTTGGTTTCTTATTGTATTGAAAAGTATGCATATCTTCCATTTTTATTGTTCCACGTAGAAGAAAAAGACGACGTGTCTTGCTTTCCGTCTATGGAAATCGACAAAGATGCTATTTTTAATGAAACAAATATTACTTCAGACACTATCAAATCCAACATTATGGATGAGATTCTTAGTGGCACTAATACAAGGAATTCAGACGAAGCTATTAATGAAAATTATAAATATACTGATAATGACGGTGATACATTCACAGATGAATTAATAAAATCATATATGAAACTCACAGGGATAAACCGGGAACAATCCGAAATAAATTATCAAGGATTCATTAATGTAAATGATGCAGTATACGTCTTCTTCGAGAATAATGAAATGTATTTTAAAGCTAACCAATGGGCGACTATTGATGAATTAGTAGAAAAGAAAACAGTATATAATAACGTTGTCTCTCCTATTGTTAGTAATTTATTCATAAATATACCAGAAACAAATTTCTTAGTCGGACAAGATAACTATAGAATAGAAGTACCTGCTGTATGTTATTTAGCAGCTTATAGTGAAAATAAATATTCAACAGAATATTTCACGGAAGATTATTCTCCTTTTAGTATAGATGTTTATACAGTCACAATTGATATTCCATTATTTGAAAACGTATTTGTGTTTACAAGAAGCACGATATCCGACACTCAAATAATAAACAAAGCAAAACGTTATGTAGTTTTTCTTGAAAAGGCAGTACATTTTGTTGAGGATGAAATTACAGTCAATGACGTAAATGTTCTCGCACAATATAATATGATTTGTCATGAAAAGGTAGATAATAATATTATTATTATTCAAAAAGATACATTGTTTTACGCATTACCGCTATAGCGAATGATTTATATGTTATAGTCGAGCAAAAAACTGTCTAATACATCGTTATCTATCTCATCATTCATGTTTTGTTCTGTATGTTCTCGAATTTCATGAGGTTCTGGAATTCGTTCATACAATTGTTCGAAGTTTTGGATGTACTGTGTAAGTTTTCCTTTTTGTTGGTTGGTTGTTTCTATTTGTTTGCGAAGTTCTTCGGTATGTTTATTTTGTTGTTGTTGTTTTTCTTTGATTATTGTTTCCTTATTATCAATATGTGTCTTTAATTTATTCTGTATTTCTATTATTTGGTCGCTATGCTGGCGTATGAAGTCTTCATTTTTCTTCGACTCAAGTTTATCAATACTGTTTTTTAATGTATTCATATATTTGTTACCATTTTTTAATTCTTCGTACCATTTATTACGAACAATATTTACACTCACAATAGAATCACCGACAATGTCTGGTTTTTTTATATCTTTATCACGAAATGTCTTTTCAAACGCAATAATTATCTCATTTGGGATAGTAGGACTGGTTTCCATTAATCTATCAAATTCTTGACGACAGATTTTCAACATATGTCCTGCTTCTGTTCTTTCGTCTAATTTTTTTGATAATTCAATACGAATGTTACGGGCAAACTTATCCCATGATATACCCGCAACACGATGTGCTTCATTTAGTTCAGATATTTTCAAGTATTGTTGAACTGTAGTTAAAATGCCTATCATAATGTTAATTGTTCCAATTACCATTGGAGCGTATACTTGCATATTTGCAGGCAAACTGGTTTGTGCAAAAGATGCTGTTCCAGTTATTGTAGATAATGTAATAGCTGGGATAGTAAACCAAGCGTGTAACCTCGAATAGGTCTGATGTGCTTTTATATTTAACCATTTATAACATTGTGCTATATCGCACCATTCAGCAAGTATATCCTCATTTTCTTTCGACCATTCTAAATAAGGGGTCTGTTCAGAGTCGTTATCTCCCTTATTAATAATACTTTCTCTCCTTGTATCAAGAGTTTCATCATTTGTTCCATCAATATTAATCATAATTCTATACATTATGATTATATAATTTCTCTAACTAAATGCCAAAAAGGTGTATTTTTTTCATACATCGAAATTGTAACTAATAAGTGTTTGTCTCATTTTTTAGGTCGGTGTATGTAGGCGCTTCTATATATGTGTATTGTTAGCGTCTTCAGACGAAGAAGGTTCAGGTGTATTGTTAGTGTCTTCAGACGAAGAAGGTTCAGGTGTATTGTTAGTGTCTTCAGTCGAAGAAGGTTCAGGTGTATTGTTAATGTCTTCAATAGAAGATGTTTCAGGTGTATTGTTAGTGTCTTCAATAGAAGATGTTTCAGGTGTATTTACAAGGGTATCATGATTACCTGGATTAATGGTTAAATTATTACAACACCATTGATGTATCAAATCAATATTATTATCATTATCATTATCATTATTATCTTCTCCATCCGACATCATTGGGTCAAAAATACCATCTGTATCATCAATATCTTCAATTGTATATGTATTGGTACATTGTAAGTTCTCTTCCATGTCATTATAAAAATCACTATACTTACATGTTAAACGTTTCATTTGTTTTTTGTGAGAAATATGAAAGAATGCAAGATAGTCGACATACAAACATATCTGTTGTAGCAAGACATTACTTTCGTATGTTAATGTATTTAATAGATTAGAAATGGTAAAACCTACGTGATGTTTTTCATTGTACTGGTCCCGCTCTTTGCATTTATTATTGTATATTAGATATAAACTATTTAACAGAATTATAATGTTGTTATGAACTTCCTTAATATCCTCTATTTTATATTGTTCAAATGGCTCAAGTTCTTTATATATTGGTAAACTCTTTGGAGCAGTATGTTCAATACATAGTTCATCTTTATTTTTGTTGACATATGTCAAAATCAAATTATAAAGTTTATAGTAATCACAGTAAAGACGATTATTCATTAACGAACGAAATTTATCTAAGTTCTCCATTTCAATTGTAAAAGTTTTATATTGAAAAAAGAAGGCGTCTAAACAAAACAATAAAACTTTCTTATTGTTCTTCTTAGATAAGTTATTGTATAGAGCTTTACATTCTTGTAATTTATTATATGCTTTCTCGCGTAAATTTGTTGTCTTTACCTGTATTTTTATTAACGAAATAAAATTTTGGGTTAGCTTAGTTATATTTGTAATATGTTTGTCTTCCATAGCTTATACATATATTTTTTTTATGTTTCATGTGTAATGTTTTTTCTTGAATATTCAACTGCATAAAATTGAAAATTTATCTTGCGTATTTTTTTTTGGTAAATGATCAAGAATGGGAAACACGAATGTACAATGTAACAAATCTATCAAAAATATTACGTTCTATCTATCTAAACCTAAATTATACAGAGTAAAACAAAATTATTATGATGTTCCGTACAGTGTACCGATAAATAAGGTAAGTATGGAGTATAGACAACCAGTAAAAATAAGTCAATAAAATTGTTTATTTATCAAATAAGTTAAACAATATATATGTATTATTTTATTACATAAATGTCTATTGAAGTCCCTGATAATTTCTACCCCATTGTGCGTGACTTAATTAATGATCTAACTACAACATTTCCTGAATATAATACACTATTTGGTTTTTATAAACAACCAGAATTTGAAGATAAACATTTACAGTATGTATTTGACTATTGTGTTAATTTTTTTCCAGAACGGTTCTTTGACATACTATATCAAAACGAAGATATTTTCTCAAATAATACGAATACTCACTTTTTACCACACATTGATTTTCAAATATTTTTTACGTGCACTGATATTTCACAAAAAACAAAACAAACATTATGGAAATATTTACAGTTATTATTGTTCAGCACAATAGAACATGTAAAAGATAAATCAGTATTCGGTGATATTGGAAACATGTTTGAAAGTATTGATGAGGATGAGTTACAATCAAAGTTGTCCGATACGATGAATAGTATTAGTGATTTCTTTACTAATGTTGATTTAGATGATAACAATGAATCTGCAAACAATAACAACAGTGACACTGCAGCTAATGACCAAAAAGAACAATCAACAGGGTTATTTGGAGATATGCCCGATATTGGTTCTATAAAAGAACATCTATCAACACTATTCAATGGAAAAATTGGGACATTAGCGAAGGAAATGGCAGATGAATTAGCAAGTGATTTTACAGATGTATTTGACGGCGAAGACCAACAAACTTCTGACCCTAAACAGATTATTCAAAAGTTGATGAAAAATCCTACTAAAATAATGGACCTAATGAAGAAGGTTAGTTCAAAATTAGAGACAAAAATGGCTACAGGTGAAATATCTAAAGATGAAATGATGCGCGAAGCACAAACATTATTAGGCGAGATGAAAAACATTGGGGGTGAGAAAGGGTTAAATGATATGCTGAAACAAATGGCAAGTGGTATGGGTGGATTAGGTAAGAATATGAAAATAGATATGAACGCAATCGACCGAATGACAAAACAAATGACCCAGCGCGATGGCATATTAAAGCGGAATGAAATAAAAAAGAAGAGGCAAGATATTGAAAAAGCGGTAAAGGAACATGAATTACAGGAACGTATCCGTCTTCAGAATGAAATTGCTTCAAAGTATTCGTTAGAGGAAACAAATAAGTTAAATGAACTTGTATTTAAGTCTAAGGGTGGGAACATTCAAGACCGTTCTTTCATTGATCCTGAGTTATTGAAGGACATTATTGCAGAAGAACAAAATAAAGAAACCAAATCAACATCTGATTTAGCAAAAAAAAGTAAGAAAAAGAACAAAAACAAAAACAAAAACAAAAACAAAAACAAAAATTAGTAAATAGTAAATAGTAAATAGTAAATAGTAAATAGTAAATAGTAAATAGTAAAATATTGCGATTATCCAAACAATATATCAAAATACTCTATAATGTTGAGTAAATATATTAATATATCAGTTTTTTTGGTTAGTTTAGCTATTGGAATTTTCGCAGTCTACATTTTAGAACCCGAGACAAGAAATATATTCATTTATCCAAGTCCTGAGAATAGAAATAAAATACAATACAAAGATAAAGTAGATGGTTGTTATGAATATGAACAAACTGAAATAGATTGTAACAAAGCATCTGGCGAAATTAAAGAAATACCACCACAGTACTAAGAAAATACATAGTTATTCAAATAATGTAGTAAATACCTTTGGTATAAGATACATTTGACTAACAATATATTTCCAATATTTTATATGCTTTCATATTCTATATGAAGTTCAAACAAATACTTAATAGTGATACCGGAAAAATATTAATTTCCATAATGCTTGGATTGGGTCTTGCCAGTTTGTTTAGGGAAGCATGTCACGGTGATAAATGTATTAATTTTGAAGGTCCGATATTAGAAGAAGTTGAGAATAAAGTATTCAAGCAAGGTGATAAATGTTATAGTTACAAATCACATCGTGTAGATTGTAGCAATGAAAAAAAAGCTGTTCCTTTCTCTGTAGGTTCTTCTTTTGAAAATTTTACACCGTTTGCGTTTTAAATCATATCATAAAAACTTTAGACTATAATATAGCTTTTATGGAACATACAACTACAAAAATTGCAGAACTTCCGTTATCCACTGATATAGGCAATAATAATAAATCTATGTTGGAACAACCCAATAATTATATTCCTATAAATGTTCATCCTAATCCATATGGTGGTTCGGGTGTATCAGATGTCATGTCACCACCAATGAATCAAGATAGCAACCAACAAAATCAATTACACGAAACTGTGGAAATACGCCCAAAACCTCCACAAACACAATATTTAAGTGAGGAACAGATGTTAGAATTACAAACACTTTCTCATCAACAACTCCCTTCACGTGACATACCAATGAATCCTTCGGATATCACACAAGATGAACAAGCGACACCTAATTATATCCAAAAAAAGGTTCATTTTGATGACTATGTCAAAGAACATAGTGACTTTAGTAAAGAGCAATTTGATACACACGAACGAGGTAAAGAAGATGCCCGTTTTTGGGATACATTACTGGGGGAACTACAAGTTCCCATTTTTGTTGGTGTTATTTATTTTATTTTTCAAATGCCTGTTCTAAATCAGTATCTGTTCAAGAAACTATCCTTCTTATCAATATATAATGAAGACGGAAATTTCAACTTTTATGGGCTATTACTGAAAAGTATGATGTTTAGTATAATATATTTTACATGTATACAAGCAATAAATTATGTATTGATTCTATAGGGGTTTTCTCATCATGTCAATAACGTTTTAATACGAGTTAATATGTCTGTTTTTACAGACTTATTCTTTGCTTTTTTATTTCTTTTGTTTTTCATTGTTTTTTTAGAATTCAAATTACCAGTTTTTTTGTTCTTTTTTAATTCATTCTGAGAGTTGATTTTATCCGCTTCTTGTGAAGGTATGTAACGTAAGAATAATCTTTCGAATTCTTTACAATTGCGGTTGTTCTTCAGTTCTTTGAACTTGACTGCTTTCTCTGAACGCATATCTTCTATTGTAGGCTGTTTCCCTATACACTTCATTGTAAAACGTTTTAACAATCCTTTTTGGTTTAAGCGATTTTTTTCTTCGACATCGTATAGGAATTTTGCCATACATAATAAACGGTCGCTATTGTATTCATTTAATTTTGTATACAAAAAGCTCAAATAAAATGTCAGAATAGTATCTATGGTCGCTACATTTATTTGTGAATTATGTACCTTAATAGTGTTATATGAATGACACGCTATTGGTTCATATATATAAGCAATTACTTCTTTGCCAAGTGATACTTGTATTTTACGTGGTATAAGTTCACCTATTTTTTCAATATCAACTGTAGTAACGTCTTTAAATCCTGCCTGGTTTAATTCTTCTGTTAGAATTAATGATGTCCGTTCAATATCATCTGATAATACATCAAAATCAGGCACTTTTCGCAATGAATGTTTTATGTTTTTTGGCATGTATTTTGAATAACTACTTACTGCATATGCCCCAAAAAATACAACCCCTTGATTAATAAAGCTACTGCGTATTATGTCATATAAATTCGTAGATGAATTATCAATACTATCTACAGTTACCATATCTCTTTGAAAATCTATTTTATCACAATGTGGGGTTTTTAATGGATAAAATTTATTCAATAATGTTAACCGCTTTAATACTTTTTCCCATCTACTAATATCTCCTTTTGGTCTTGATAATTCCAAGTACATTGACATACGCAAGTAATTTATAGGAGCATATCTAATACCTGCTTTTATAATTGATTCTGTCTGTATTGTTTTAAACAAACTATCTACCATTTCTGTAATATCTGCTATTGGGATGTAATTCACAAACACTTTGAATGTCCCTTTGTGAACACCTGATTTAGCCTCAACATCTTCATATCCAGCTTTGTAATATATATCCGCTAATTCTTTTGCATCATTCAAAGCGTTTGAAGAAAAAAAATCATAATCTGGTAACTCTACCTCTCGATTATAGAACTGCGAGTGTATGGGAAGAATATTATTTATTGCGGTCCCTCCATAGCATACCAACTTTTTGTGAATAATAAATTCCTCTACAATTTTTAATATATCTTTGACTTGGTCGTTTGATACAACCTTTATATTACGTATCTTTTCATTTTTATCAACAGACTGTCGTAGAACAGCAAGTTCACATTCGTGAAAGCTTAATTTATTATCACATATACTAGGCCTCTTTGGAATCTTAAATTTTGGCATATTATATACTATACTATACTATACTATACTATATTATAAAAAACTTATTCGGAAATGTTATGTTACTATTCTGTATTTCTTACATAGTAACTTATTGCGTTTGATAATGGAACAAACGAACTTCTGTATTCATCAAAAAATGCTTCATATTGTTCTAAATATTCATCCCTTTTATGAAATTGTAACGGTACAATCTGAATGCCGTGGTCTATAAACATAGATTTCGGTTCAGGATTACTTGCATTATCTATTACGTTAGGAATAGCCATTCTATATTTTTCCACATTGGTACAATAATTACAATTTGAACTATGGCTTAATTCAATTGATTGTTCGTTTAATACTTCACTGTATTTATTTATTGATATAATATTTGTTCCACTGTCTACGTTAACGAATTTTGATAAGTCGTAACAAGTATGGTCTGACGGTTCACACTTTGTATATTCATGATAGTTTCGGTCTAATCTGGCATCTAACAATAAAACAACTTTGCCCATTACGTCTTTTAATTTCGTTTCATCTGTTATTTTATTTTTATACAAAAAATGTCGTAAAGCATAGTCTACTGATTTTCCTATTGCACTGAAAATGCTTTTATCTTTTGATTTTACCCGTAAATGAATAAAAATAGGATCTTTTGGATTAGGTGACTTCTGGGAAAACCCAACCCCCACACAAGATAATAGTGCGTCGTCTAATAATAATGTATTGTTTGTTTCTATCATTTCATAATTTCTATCTAAGGTGTATGATACCATTGGTTTATTATTAATATACACTACTTCAAAATCCAAAAATCGACACCCACGTTCTAACACATATCTTATCATATCTTTGCTTACATAATTACCACTTACCGAACAATTATATGCTCCTTTTATTATATATTCCTTTAATGGCTGATTGATAAAATCTTTTGACATGTTTTTTATTTGTACTTGATTATTATTTTTGATGCTGTTTACTTCACTTAATTCATAGTTAATATTCCCTATGATACCTTCTTTTTTACTATCATTTCCATATAATGATAGCCTACGTGACGTTTCTATTTGATTATATACATATAATATCAATATTATTGCTATTAATAAGAAAATCCATTGGTAGTATTTCATATTACAATATACAAAGAAAAAATAATTTAATAACAAATATTTATAAATGTATAAGTTATAGTACATGGCAGGTGGATTACTAAATATTGTGTCTGTAGGTAACAATAATGTGTTTTTAACAGGCAATCCAACAAAAACTTTTTTTAATGTTACATATAGCAAATATACTAATTTTGGATTACAGAAGTTTCGTATTGACTACAATGGTCAAAGAGAACTGCGATTGAATGAATCTTCTACATTTAGTTTTAAAATGCCAAGATATGCAGAGTTGTTAATGGACACGTATATTGTCCTTACACTTCCAGACATTTATAGCCCTATTCATAACCCTATTTTTAATAACATTGATGGTACATCCGGATTGTGGGCTCCATATGAGTTTAGATGGATTCAAAATATTGGAGCAATGATGATACAAGAAATAGAAATTACTTCGGGTAATATGACTTTGCAAAAATACAGTGGTAATTACATTTCTTCAGTCGTCGAACGTGACTTTAGTGAAGAGAAAAAAAAACTGTTTAACCAGATGTCAGGGAATGTTCCAGAATTGAATGACCCATCTAATTCAAATAATCGTATTAATACCTATCCAAATGCAGTTTATACCACTAATACTTCAGGGACAGAACCTTCTATACGTGGAAGGAATATATATATACCATTAGGTGCATGGTTCACAATGAATCCTGGATGTGCTATTCCATTAATTGCTTTACAGTACAATGAGATTCATATTAATGTTACATTAAGACCTATTAAAGACTTATTTCAAGTTCGTGATGTATTCGATAATCAAAATAATTTCCCATATGTAAAACCAGACTTCAATGAAAATCGGTACCAAATGTATCGGTACTTACAAACTCCTCCTTCATTCAATCTATCTTCTAACAACTATGTAAACCAAACAAGCACATGGGATGCGGATGTACATCTAATATCTACATATTGCTTTTTATCTAAGGAAGAATCTACAAAAATTGCACGTAAAGACCATGTTTATTTAATTAAAGACGTCCACGAACACCACTTTGAGAACATCACTGGTGCTAAAAAAATTAAGCTTGAAACAAGTGGTATGGTTTCAAGCTGGATGTTTTATTTCCAACGTAATGATGTTAATATGCGTAACGAATGGTTTAATTATACTAACTGGCCATATCGTACATTACCACAAAATACCCATATTTACGACAATGATGATGAAACCGGGAACTTCCCTAATGTACATCCATTTAATGATATTAGAAGTGGTCTATCTGTCACAGGTAACTTCAATGTCCAAAATAGAAAACATATATTAGAAACTCTTGGTATTGTTCTTGATGGTGAATATCGTGAAAATTTACTTACTCACGGAGTATATGATTATCTGGAAAAGTATTACCGTACAAAAGGGAACGCAAAGGAAGGATTGTATTGTTATAATTTTTGCTTAAATTCTCATTTATCTGATTACCAGCCATCAGGAGCAATTAATTTAAGTCGGTTCAAAAATATAGAATTAGAATTAAATACGTATGTCCCCCCTATTGATGAAGTTAATTCAAGTTTTGATTTAATTTGCGATACAGATGGAAATCCGGTTGGTGTTCGTAAGGTTAATTGGCGACTGTATGATTACAATTATAATATGACATTAATAGAGGAACGTTATAATGTTATTTCATTCGTTAGTGGGGTAGCTGGAATGATGTATGCGAAGTAATAAGGTATTTACGCAAAAAAGGAATTCTTAAATTGTAGGTATAATATAACATAGACTACTTCTAATATGGATCCGTATGACAGAAATGATACAAAGAAATGGAAACTAAAGAGATTTAGAAAAGGACATTATAACGATTTAAATTTTCAAGTAGAGAACATGAAAAATAAAATTAAGGAAGTAAAGCATCCGAATAAGAAAGTAATCAATGTTCAAAATATTGAACCATTGATTAACGTGTTGGATGAGCCGTCAGATGAAGTGTTAGTTGAGGACGTTGATAGTGATAGCGATAGCGAAACAGATACTATAGACTTCGTAAGTGATGATACTGACAATAATGTAATACGTGAAGGCATTGAAAGCACTCCTAAAGCTACATTCACTAATGATATGTATACAAATAAAAATGATGACATTTATGAAGGTGGTGACGATAATGGTTGTTCTGTTATTGGTAACGCAATATCATCAGGGTTTGATGATCTTACCGAATCAATTGATAATATTTTTTATAATTTTGCCTCTATTATTGTGTCTACAGACCAAAATAAACGACAAGAAGTACGTGATACACACGTAATTAAAAAATATATCTTTTGGTTTTTTTCAGTATTAGTTGGACTATTTGTCGTACTGAATTGGTTTTTGGTTTCATTCTTCAGAGACGAGGAAGGTAACCGCGCTCCTATCTTTGAAAACACTACTTTAGAAGAGAAGAATCAGCATAAACGTGATTATAAAACACTAATACCACAGTACTACAATGGTGAACCTTCTTTTTTGAAACTTGTAAAAGACAATGAGGGTTATTGGAAAGGAATATATGGCATTTTATATTGGTTCTTGCGATACCCTTTCATTGGTACGGACACACTTATGCTATCTATAAAGGAGGGGTCTCCTTATATCGGACAATATGTGCCAACCACATTGTTATATATATTAATCTTGTTCATATGTATTGTTGGAGTTTATTATTTACCCCGCATTATGGCAAATATTGTTTCAAAGAGTCTACAAATGGATGTTTCGGACCCATATTTAAGTATTGTACAAACTATGTTGTTTATTGCATACTTCTTATCCTGTATTACATCTGTAAATGACCCCGAGACTATGCAATTTTGGATAACATTGAATAGTATTCACTTTATTGGAGGTCCGATAATTGTCTTCTTAATGCAGCTTGCCCTATTATTGTATGTTTTCTTGATTGCACCTATTATATTTTGTATTGTTTTCTCAGTTTTCATATTATATTATTCTATTGTTCCTATTTTTAAAATGAGTCCAAATGGGCCATTTTCTTTATACAAAGCCATTATTTCTTACATTGAATATGAATACAACTATGTTAGTAAGAATTATAATACACCTGATACTGTATGTAAAGAGCATACTTTCTTTGAAATGGTCTCTTATTACTTTCGTAGTCTGTTATTTTTAATGTATAAATATTGCCACATAATAACTTTCTTTTCTTTATTCATAGCCGCTATTATAGAATATAGTAATGTCATTAAAACTGACCGTATTAAGAATACTATTATTATATTGACTTATTCTGCTATTATTGGTCTATTCGCAATAAACAAGTTGTTGTATTATAAGTACGAACCGAATGATGATTACAACACCAACCTATATGATTACAATGAACATATGAATACGGTTGTTACAAAAATTATGCAAGAAACGTATGATACATAACCTATAAATGATATAAACATATTGCTTAAATATAATTTATATGGGAAAAAAAAAAAGTTCTAAGTTACCATTTGTTAGTGTATGTACACCTACTTTTAATAGGCGTCCCTTTATTGAAAATATAATGTCCTGCTTCAAAAACCAAACATACCCACAAAGTCGTATGGAATGGATTATTATTGATGATGGAACCGACAAAGTAAAAGACCTGTTTCAAGAATCAGGGATTGTTAATGTTCGTTATTTCGAGCATGACAAGAAAATGAGTCTTGGGCGAAAACGAAATTTGATGCATGAGCATTGTAAGGGAGATATTATTGTCTATATGGACGATGATGATTATTATCCACCTGAACGGGTCGAACACGCAGTTGAAACTTTGACAAATAATCCTAATGCATTATGTGCTGGCGCAAGTGAAATTTATGTTTTCTTCAAAGGTATGAATAAGATGATACAATGTGGTCCATATGGACCAAACCACGCAACTGCTGGTACGTTCGCATTTAAAAAGCAACTGTTAGAACAAACAAGTTATAATGACAATGCTGCCCTTGCAGAAGAAAGGGCATTCCTAAAGGAATATACTATTCCATTCGTTCAGTTGGACCCAATGAAAACAATATTAGTGTTCTCTCACGAACATAACACATTTGATAAACGTAAGATGTTTCAACAGAAACAAGACCCAAGTGTTTTTAAGGAATCAGGAAAGGTTGTCAAGGACTTTATTCGTCAAAAACGGGAAAAACCTATTATGGCTTTCTTTTTACAACATATCGACGGTCTGTTAGCTAAATATGACTTGGGAAAAGCAGAAATGAAACCAGATGTATTAGAACAAATTAAACAAATAGAAGCTACACGAGAACAACGTATGAAAGAACTTCAACAACAACACCTAAATAATGTAAGTCCTATTACTTTATTAAAAGATGGAAAAGAAACTCAATTAACCCATTTACAAGTTGTTACTCTTATTCAAAATTTACAATCTAATATTGCTAATTTACAATCGAATATTGCTAATTTACAATCTAATATTGCTAATTTGACAAATACAAACAATATGAAAGACAAATATACAGAATTATTAAAAGAAAAAGTAGGCGAATTAATTGGAACGATAAAAGAAATTACTACTGAGAATACTGAAATGAAGAAACAAATTACATTGTTAACTCAAAAAGTAGAACTTCAACAAGTTAATACCGAACCTCACGTCACAGAAGCAATGCTTGGAACAAAAGAATCTACTCAAAATTCAAATATATCATTCACTACGCCATATATTGACAATGAAAGTCATATTAGTAAGCTTATTCCTTCCCCCGTAAACTAAACTAAACTAAACTAAACTAAACTAAACTAAACTAAACTAAACTAAACTAAACTAAACTAAACTAAACTAAACAAATACATAATTGTGTGATGTATGTATTTGTCGTATTGAAACATAAGAATATCATATGTATTCTTCCAAATCTTCTTCGTCATCGTTATGACAATATTGTATTTCTTTTTTCTCATTTTTATCTAAATATCGGTATATGCGTCGTATTTCTAATTTACTTATTTCATAATCTTCCATCAATGATTCTATTTGTAATAATACATCGTTTTTGAATATATTTGGAACATCCAAAAACAATCGTAATTCTCCAAACATACACATTAAATCCTTTTTATCTAATGACAGAGTTTCACATAGATTAGATAAGAATAACATGTTATTATATTCAGTTGAATACTTAGTTAGTACTTTTGTAAATCGCACATCATTTGGTTGATATTTGTTATCGTTTTCTGGGAATGTCTCGTGGTATATTTTATTATTGTAGAATGTCTTCATTAGTGAGCTCATTTCATTGAACTGCCATATCTGGCTCTGAAATGTTACACGATCAATGTAATCCGCATAACATATATTATCTAATAACTTCAAATACAATGGCAATGATTTTAGCTTGTGTTTTTCTTCAAGCATATCTATAACATTCTCGTGCCATAATAATGAAACTATAGTTCGTTCTGTTTCGTTCATAATAGTAGAATGTTTATCAATCGAACAATGGGTGTTCAGTAATTGCCTTGTTATTTTTTTTGCATCTTCATTATATAATTTATTTTCAAATAAATGTTTTAATTTACTCATCCTTTCTGGTTTCTTAGTTGCATATTCTAATACGAAATCTAACTTTCTCAGGTCACCGTTAATATACGTTATTGCGTTATCTATTATCCCTAATTCAAAATCTTGATAATTTGGTAAAACGTTACTCATTAAATTATTTAATTGCATTTTTGTTGGAATTGGCAATTCGAATACATTGCATACATTCATTAATTCACGTATTTTTTTATCTATAGTGTATCCACCTATACAAATAATTGGATTCATAGTTTTATTCTCTATTTTCTGTCGCTTAGTCTTCTTCGGACGTATTAATTTAGTTAATGCCACTATTCCGCCTTTATCACCACTGTTCATTCCATCGATTTCGTCCATTACAATAACAATTCGTTTCTTCTTTTTTTCCATCATTTGTAATACATTCTGTGAAGCAATACGATTACAAGTAATTGTATCAATTAGTGATTTGTTGCGTACATAACCTGCGTCATAATGGACTATATCGTAATCCATTTGCTTCAATAATTTGGTGATAAATGTTGTTTTTCCACTTCCAGGAGAACCGTATATATATATACCTTTTTTGTAATCTATATCATTTTGTTTTTTGTCGAAATCTAATAATAAGTTTTTTATTTTTGCGGATATTTCTTCCCTATCAAAATATTGTGTGTAATCTGTCATGATATCAACTACTTGTATATTACTTATTATTAGATGATCTTTATTTATGTCGTTCTTAACGCAACTTATCTACCAAATGAACTGAAATCAGCCGTCAATGGCATATAACTGGTTGATTGTTTCTCTGGCAACAGACCGTTTCGTGAAAAATTATTTGATACTTCTCTTCGCGTGGCTTGTTCATTATACTGGGTTCGTGTTCCTTGTGGTTGTTGTTGTCGTTGAACATTTATTAACCGTTGTTGTTGTTGTTGTTGTGGTTGTGGTTGTTGTTGTTGTTGTTGTGGTTGTGGTTGTTGTTGTTGTTGTTGTGGGGTTAATAATTTCATTATACCACCACCTATGTTTCCTGCTACATCAAGAGTTCCTGATGCAGTATCTCGTAGCAAGTTATCTGCTGTTTTTAATGTTGTACTTGCAATGTCAGCGGTTCCTGACGCAGTATCTCGTAACAAATTATCTGCGGTTTTTATTGTTGTAGTTGCCAATTCACCTGTGGTATTTACTGCGTTATTAATAATATTTGGTCCTCTAATATTTCGTTGTTTACTACCATCAGAATTTACCATAGACTGGCCTGATTTACTCAATGTTCCAGAACCTCCTTGTCCACCACAGTTAGTACAATGTATTTTACTTGGCATTTTTGGACATACAGGACACGCAGGACATACAGGTGGAACGACTTGTGTCTTTAACATATAGTCCGAATCATTATCTATTTCTTTGGCGTCTCCTCCATTTCTTCTTGTCGCAAGTAATGTACTTAGTAATTTAGATGATAACAGGTTATTTTCTCTAATTTTATTCAACTCTGACTGTTGTTTTTTCAGTAGTTTGCTCTCGTTCCTATTTATTTCAGGTACTTCGGATGAAATGCTACTTATGTTTGTATTTGTTGATGTTTCAGAATTATTAATCAATTGTGTTAATGTAATAGGACTATTGCCCTTAATGCCTTCTATATCTAATAAATATGTTTTTTGATGAGTTAATGTGTCATCTTCTGTACTTGCCTTTCTTAACAGTGTAATAATAGTCGATTTACCAATAGCTAAATAAATTACCATTTGTTGTCCTTGAAAATCCAATTTACAGTCAACTTGTATACTATTTCCTACATCAACAATATTTGCAGAATCATATATACTCATTTTTTGTACGCTTCCAGATGGGATTGATTCTAATAATCCACTCTTATCACGTGGGAAAATATCAAAGTTTGTATTACTTTGCTTAATAATTAAGTCGCCTGTCTTAAAATCAAAAAATACATATTCGCTTAATTGTAACACTTTTCGCTTATTTGTGTATTGATTGACAGAAACCAGTGATTTATCATGAGAACTATCTAATGCTACATAACTACTAAATGAACTTGCTACATCATCATTTAAATTCTCAATATTATTATCAGATGTAGTAATCAGATTATTATCAATATATGCAAATGTCTTTTTTATTTTATGATTACTATCAAAAGTTGTTATGTAAGTGTCCTGTTTCCACGCAACGTATAAAATATTCTTAATGTCCGTATCACTTGATGTATTATACAAGTTAGAATGATAAGAAACATCCAAATCTTCTACGTGGTTATTACCGTCTACTGTTGGAATAATATGCTTATTTGTCTCTATAACTGGTTGGACACGTTGTTTTGTATTGTCGTCTATCGTTAATTCTACAGTTGTCTTCAAACCTGTATATTTTGTCCCGTTACGTGTGATAATTGTTAACTCAGTTGCGATATGTGTATCTTCCATATACGTTTCGGTTGTACTACTGTAAACTCCTTCTTTATTGTATTTATATATAGGACTATCGGAGGACGTTTGAACATTGTCTATTACTTCTATTAAGTTTCCATTATTAGGGTCGTAAAATACGTTTTCTCCCAATTTTAATAATGGGGTTACCCCACCATCGTAGGAATCCATTTTTATTTCACTGCCAACATCTTCATCAACAAATCCTTCATACGACTTATTTATGTTCCATAAAAACATAATTATTACTAAAAGAACCAATAGTATCATAAATATAGTCAATGGTTTAATTTTAAACTTGGGAAATTTCAGTCTAAACATCTATAACATATTGTTATACATTTTTCATGACTTGCTAATAAAATTGAATGATTCGAAATTCTTATCTCATCTCATTGTATCAAAATAATGTCATCCTTATGTCGTTTTCATTTTACGGAATCCCCAAAATACGAAATATGTATTGATGAAGCAGGACGTGGTTGTTTGTACGGAAAAGTTTTCATCGCATGTGTCATATTACCTCGAACAATCGAAGAGTATCCTTGTGATGGTATTAAAGATAGTAAAAAATTCACATCAAAAAAGAAAATTCATGGTGTAGCTGAAAACATAAAAAAAAATGCGTTGTACTGGGATGTAGTTAGTATAGACGAAAACATCATTGATAAAGTAAATATTCTAAAAGCTGTTATGCATGGAATGCATCAATGTATTTCTAATGCTATAGAGTTTATCAGAAAGTATGATAAGTATGCCACGTTTGGAGATATATGTGCGTTAATTGATGGAAATTACTTTCAACCTTATTATTATTTGGATGTTGAAAATAATAAACCTATTCCTATTGAACATTATACATTTGAAAAAGGTGATGGCAGATATCTTGGTATTGCATCTGCTGGCATATTAGCTAAGACCAGTCGTGATTCATATGTATTAGATGAATGTGCTAAATATCCCTTACTTTCCGAACGATATAAATTAGATAGTAATTACGGATATGGTACAAGGCATCATTTAGATGGGTTAAAAACTTATGGGATGTCTCCATGGCATCGCCAGACTTTTGGTATATGTAAATCATTGAATGTCAATTGGGATAATACAGATATACATACAAATGTAACTTGAATCTCATCTATTACACAGGTAAATACTATTTTCCTTCATGTCGACGTAATAAGGGTGTAAGCATATACGATAACCATTTTTATCAAATCATACCATTACACTTTTTTTAGTTTGTTTCTGACAAATCATTTTTTCTAACTATAGTATAAATTGTAAGAATGTCCTTTACACGGTTTAATGATGACCCCTCACGTATTAAAAAACAATTAGAAGAAACTACATACACCGGTCGGTATCAATTAGATACACCTGGACCAGGTATTGATTTACCCTTTATAGAGGACCCGCAGATACGCCTTCAAAAATGGGGGTCAAACTTACGAAGCAATATGACTTCAATTGAAGGAGACCTAAAAGGTCTTACACGTCAACTTAACAGAGACAATATAAATTTGAACAACCATAAAACAAATGCAATCGATTCTATACAATCTAACTATAGAAATGAAATCTCATTTATAGAAGAATCAAGAACTACACATCCGGCATGGGCTTACAAAGGTTTAGAACAAAATAGATGGGAAAAACCATTATTAAACCCTGTTTATAAATTAGAACCATCATTCCCGCATCAAATCCAAACGCGTATTTTAGAAAAAGACTATTTTGAACCAAGAATACCGGTTGTTACTGATACAAATAATTACTATTTATCTGGTTCATCCATTTGTACCGGATGTAACGAATTTTAGTAACTTGTACTAATAAGTAAATATATCAACAATTTATATATTTATTTATTATAAATGGAAGTAGTTGTACCCTTATTTGCCCTTTCTGGATTATATTTAATTAATAAACAATCAAAAAAACAAAATACAGAGAATTTTCAAAATACAAATGATTTGCCGAATACAAATTTACCTGATGTTAATTATCCCAACCCTAATAACATTCAATTCCCAGAGTCAGAGATTACTGCAGAATTATCGTCATTGAATAAATTTAACAATGAAGCTGGTGTCTACACTGACAAATATTTTGATAAAAATAGCTATAAAACTGATTCTACATCAAATGAAGATGTCAACTATTATTCCCTTACAGGCGATAAAGTAAATTCACATTATTTCGAACATAATAACATGACCCCATATTTTGGCGGTAAATTGAATGACCAGCGCAGGAGTGATAATACATACGAGAGTTTGTTAGATTCATATACTGGTACTGGTAGTCAAGATAATAATAAACGGGAACAGGCTCCATTATTTGAACCAGATACTAATCTTCAATGGGCTAATGGAACACCAAATAAAAGCGACTTCGTCCAATCACGCATTAATCCAAGCTTAAGAAAAGCAAATGTAAAACCTTTTCAAGAACAACAAGTTGCCCCAGGATTAGGGCTTGGATATACAACACAAGGCGCTGATGGATATAATTCAGGTATGATGGGTAGAGATCAATGGAAGCCAAAAACAGTTGACGAACTCCGTGTAGATACTAACCCACGTTCATCTGGAGTAAGTTTGTTAGGTCACGAAGGTCCTGCCAATAGTCATATTAAACAACTAGGAACTATAGGTAAAATGGAGAAACAGCGTCCGGAACGTACATTTGAATTAGATAACCGTCAAACACAAGATGATTTAGGGAGATTGTTTGTTACAGGCGGAGCTGAGAAAGCGCAGACATTACGTTCTATACCGTTAGAGAGTAAATCATCTCGTCCAGAAACATCCACTGATTACGCAGGTGGTGCAAACTATCAAAATTCGGCTGCTTATGTTCCAGGTGAATTTATGCCATCACATAATCAACAATTAGGTGCCGTTCCTATGGGCGTTGCTAATGCAGTTCGTCGTAATAATGCTGGAGAAAATGATTTCAACCTAAAAGGTAAGACTGCCTATCCAAACAATCGTAGTTCAAATAAACAAAATGATTATTTCGGTTCTATCAGTGGCAATGTAAAAGCAGTCATTACACCACTATTAGACATCATGCGTCCATCAAAAAAAACAAATACTATA
>Ga0228657_1000404_pt1 | contig 21164 bp, 29 predicted proteins | sample 70DmetaG_FD_182743 | JGI IMG/M metagenome (GOLD analysis project Ga0228657, IMG submission 182743) | Seawater microbial communities from Monterey Bay, California, United States - 70D | ecosystem: Environmental > Aquatic > Marine > Coastal | place: USA: California | collected 2016-10-07 | reverse complement strand
GATCCTAAAAAAGGTGAGTCTGATAGAATGAAAGCCAAGCGCAAGTCATTTAAGGCTCGTCATGGTAAAAATATTGCTAAAGGTAAAATGTCAGCTGCATACTGGGCTGATAAGGTCAAATGGTAATTTTTTTATAAATAAAGAATAATATTAAAGGAATGCAAAATGAAAAGCTTTAAAAAACATTTTAATGAAGCAAAAGACACTCATTGTTCTGATAAATGCTGCGGCGCTGATACCAAAGCTGAAGATTGTGATTGTTCTGCAGATTGCCCGCATTGTAACTGCAATTCAGTTAATGAAAAGGTTGGCACAGAATATACTCCACATTGGATGGTGCATCCTAAAACAGGTGAGAGAATTAGGGCTGAAAAAGAAGTTGACCATCATAGAATGAAAGCTATGGGTTATACCACAGAATCAGTGGAACCAGATTTAGATGAAGCGCTAACCAAGTGGGCAGGCGCAGATAAGAGAAAATCTTATTATACTTCTGTAAAGCATGCTTATAAACCAAAGCACACAAATACCGGTAATGATTCATATGATCGAAAAAAGATAGAAACTCAAGCACATTTACAACACGCCCAGAACTTCCATGACAGAGAAACTGATAAAGGATATGATCGTTACCATACAACTCATCTTTCAGTGCCTCATCACGAAGCTCAAGTAGGACACTTACATAAAGCCATGAAGGCTAATGCTAAAGGCGATGAAGCTGGCTTAAAAAAGCATATGACGGCTTATCATCATGGCAATGAAAATCATAAAATTAACAAAACGGCTACTTACACGCATGCACACCATTTGCCTCATCACAGCAGTTCCAATGTAAATGAAACATTTGATCCTAAACATCCAAAGGTTATGGCTGCTCGTAAAGCGGTCAAAAATGGTACTTATAATGGTAATGTAGACCGAAATGGTAATGCTATTGTACACATTAAAGGTAAACCTCATACAGTAACTAAAGGCGATCCTGCTGCAAGACACGAATCAACAGAACAGCTTGATGAATTATCTCCTGCAACTTTAAAAAGCTATAAGAAAAAGTCATTAAAACAATACAAGCAATCAGCTAATAAAAGAATGGCTGGCGGCGGAGATTATGGATCAGCGACAAAGGCGGCGCAAGACAAGCATCAAAAGAGATTTGATAAGCGTCATAAAGGCATTGGTTCAGAAATTAAACGTACAACTGATGATGATATTCACTTAAAAGATCCAAAAGGTCTTGTAAGAAAAGATCCAAAAAGCAATTCTATGACTGGCAAACCAGCTCCTTATAAGTATAAACTTGGCGAAGATTTAGAATACGAAGAAATGAACGAAGCTATTATCGACATCATTAACGAAAATAATATTACCATAGAACAACTAGAAAATATGACTGAGGAAGAACTTCAGGAATTATTAGGTGCCACTGGTAAAGTTATTGGTGGAACAGCAAGGGCTGCATTTGCTGCGACAAGGCTTGCAGGAAGAGGCATTAAAGCAGTAGGAAAAGCCGCGTTGATGAATAAACAAGGTAATATTCGTGGCACGCAGAGGGCTAAAACAGACGCAGAAAAAGCTCAAAATGACAGACATCAGTCTACATTAGCTAAGATACAAGATAAAAGAAGAGATAATATCCATCAAAAACTTGCTATAAGAAAATCTAATAGATTAAAAAGAGATATAGACAGGGCTAAGGCTAAGCTGAAACAAACTCAGAATAAACCAAAACCAAAAATTTACTAAACCTCATTAAGGAGAACTACAATGGGATCATGGGCAAAACTAGATAACGCGGCATCAGCACCAAAATGGCTGTCTGCAACTGCATCTAATCCAAACAAATCAAACGACAAAGATAACGCGGTTTTCGTTTCAGACGAAGAAGCAGCATTAGCATCTAACCGAGCAAAAGGTCTTACAGGACCGGGTTGGTGGTCATATCACACAGCTAACAGCCGCCACTTTGCGGAATGTTTAGTACCAATGAAGGGCGGAACATGTGCAGACGCTACTGTTGGCGACTTAGGTGTTAGTGGTACAGGCGACGATGCAGTAGTTGCGGATACCTAATAAAAAATGATATTAACAGAATCAACCTTTCTGTTATTTGCTTCGAAGTATTACGACAATCCAAATTGTACCGATACCGTCGAATTTTATGAGGACTTGAAGAGATTTCAGTATTTACGTAAACTATTTGGTAGATACAAACAAGATAATGATTTGAAAGAAAGGCTGATTCTGAATCACTTGATCGTTATATATAATATCTTTGGACCAGAAGCAACTAACATGCTTTTTATGAAACTACATGAATACCACGAATTTTTAAAACCATTTGTGGTATATTTAAACTTTATGCCTAGTGTCGTTTCTTACGACGAATATGTCATACATAAAGATAGTATAGAATCAGATAAATACATTAGCGAACTGCTAAAAGGAATATAAACATGGTTGTAGATCTATTTATGGTATACCAATTTATTCGACGCCTAGCTACGCCGTTTGAAAAATGGCCTGCATATAAAGAAGGCATCATTGATAAAGATGGTAAAGTACTAATCAAATCAAAAGATTTAAATACTAAAAAACAGCGTGCCGCATGGCGTATCTTTGATCGTATGATTGCTAACCTGAAGAAATTACTCGCCAAAGTCCCAGGTGGTAGTTCAAAACTAGCATCATATGCAGCCGCTCTCTTTTTGATTAGAGAATATAAAGCATTTACTGATGAGGATATGTTTTTGAACGAAGATATTACTGATAACCAATTAGATGAATCATTAGAATTATTTTCTAGTAGTTATAACTATTATACCACACTTGCAGAGAATGTCAATAGAAAAAATGTAAATGAAGCATTCGGCAGAGCAAGATTTAAACAGCAGTTAGCAAAACGTGGAATGGACGTTGATAAACTCCATACTCAAAATGTTAAAGATGCTTTGGATGCCAAGAAAAGACGAGAAAGAGCATCATCTGATTTAAAATCATTTAGACAAAAGAATAACATTGATGCAAAACCAGAAATACAAGAAGAGCCAGTAAATAATGTTAGTGGTGGAAATATAGCTGGTATGGATGGCGGTCACATGTCTAAAGCAGGACAAAAGAAATGGACGTCAAGTAATAAGAGTTCAAAAAAGAAAAGACTAAGAGATATTATGGGAGACAATAAATGATTACTTTAGAACAATTTAGTGCAATGATTCCTTCAAATAAAGAACCAGAGCTTTGGTATGAAGCAGCGGTACCAATGTTTGAAAAATATGAAATCAATACAAATAATCGTATCGCTGGCTTTATGGCACAATGCGCGCATGAGTCATTAGACTTTACAAGATTAGTAGAAAACCTTAATTATTCAGAAAAGGCTTTGAACTCAGTGTTTGGCCGTTATTTTGGAAAAGGAAAACGTGATGCAAAAGAATATGCAAGAGACCAAGAAAAAATCGCAAACTACGTCTACCAAGATGAGTTTAGGTCCAAACGAGGTGCTTTGGGAAACGTCAATCCCGGCGATGGCTGGCTCTTTAGGGGTCGAGGTATCAAGCAGCTTACAGGAAGAAATAATTACACACAATTTGCAAACACAGTTGACTTAAGCGCCGAAGAAGCCGCGGAATATGTATCAACACCGACGGGTGCTATTGAGTCTGCTTGCTGGTTTTGGGCAACAAACAAATTAGAAAAGTTTGCTGACAAAGGTGATAACAAAGGTTTAACCAAAAAGATTAATGGTGGTACAATTGGATTAGCAGATCGTAACCGTCGTTGGGACGAAGCGTTAGCAATTCTTGGTGGTAAAGTACCTGCTCCTAAAACAAAGAAAACATCTACTTCTGTTCGTACTCTACGCAAGGGTATGCAAGGTGATGATGTTAAAAAGATGCAAAAAGCTATTGGTGTTGCTGCTGATGGTGATTTTGGATTTGGAACCCTTGTCGCTGTGAAAAAATGGCAAAATAGTAATGGTTTAGTTGCAGATGGTATTGTAGGCCCTTCTACTCAAGCTAAGATGTTTAAATAATTATAAATACAGTATAGAAATATTAAATCTAACAATAAGGAGATAGAAATGTCTTTAGAAAAAATTATCAAAGAAGCGTTGGATCAAAATCCATTGGAAATGAAAGACGCATTCGCAGAAGAAATGCAATCACGTATCGCTGCTGCTTTAGAAGAAAAATATAAATCTGCTATGGAAGAAGATTTAGAAGAAGCAAAAGACGACGATGATGAAGACGAAGATGAAGATGATGATGACGACGACGATGATGACAAAGACGACGATGATGATTCTGACTCGGACGATGCTAAAATCGGCGCTGACATGAAAAAACTAAACGCATCTTGTACAAAAACAGAAATGTACGGCAAGATGAAAGAAAAGTATGGCTGCGATAAAGCTAAATTTGAAGGCTTATATGCATCATATTGCTCAAAGTAATAGGGTGATAACATGGCGAAATTATATCTATTAATTATCGTATGCGGACTATTTGCAGGTATAGGATATGGCGCCAAACAGTACTACGATTGGTCTGAGGAAACGATAAGCGTTCTTCGGACCAATAACGTTAAACTGGTATCCGCAGCTGAAACATTACAAAATACTGTGGACACCATGGTTGCTGATGCACAACGTAACGAAACATTAAACCAAAATCTTACGAAACAATTAGCAGAGTCGCGTGAGTATTTAAATACATTGCGTAACAAGTTTGCTCGCATTGATTTAGATATGGAAGCTTTAACTGACCCTGTAGATTTAGAAGAAAGAGTACAGAATGCAGTTAACAGACTTATTGACGAAATCGCTAAAGATACTACTCCTCCTTCCGATGCTGATGATACTGACAGCGTGTCTGAGCCAGCCGGAACCGGTAGTAGTAACTCAGACTGAATATCAAAAACAAAACATTCCTATACAAGCAAGACCACCACTTGTTGATTTTCCACCAATGGAATGGATGATTATTACTGAAGATAACCTTGATGAAAAAGTAAATGAACTCAAATCAAAATCAGGTAACTTCGTAGTGTTTGCTGTTAGTTCAAAAGGTTATGAAAACCTTGCTATTGGAATCGGTGAATTGCGCCGATATATAAATGAACAAAAAGCGATAATTGTTTACTACGAAGAGGCTTTGGCAGATAAATAATACTGACAATTTATATTATTTCTAGTGTGATTAAATTATAATCATGGAGTTCGCCACTAGCCTCCGTTATCAAAAGGCATCAAAGGAATAATATCTTGGCATCAGAAAAAAATTGGGAAACCGATATTCGCTTGATTCAGAGCGATATTAAACAAATTCAAAAATTCTTTAACAAGGTTGAAACATCAATGGATGTTATGGTTGACCTTAGTAAGAACGTCGCAGTTCAATCTGAAGTGATCGCTTTTACAAAAGAAAAGCTCGAAGAAATTGAACGTACGGTTGACGAAACTAGACGTAATGAAGATTTACGTTTACAAGTATTGAGCGACAGGTTAGAAGAGTACAGACGGTCGTCACGTGGAGACCACGAAAAACTTGCACAACACAACGCTGAAAAACGAGCTATGAGTAATAAAGAAATACTTGAAAAGCTTGAAGTAATGGAGCGTGGTTTGCATTCTCGTATAAACGAACAAACAAAAAAGATTTCAACATTAGAAAACTGGCGTTACTATATTATGGGTGTAAGTGGTGTTATTATGTTTTTCTTTGCTAAATGGTCTTGGCCTGACGTTTTTGGTTGACATATAATTAAATCTGTGATATATTAAAATAACGGTTGACATTATTAGCTTTTATGTTATAATGTTTATATTCAATATGGAAAGTATATAATGGTAGATTTTGTTGATATTCAGTATGCTCAGATGTTATCTGGCCGACTCGATAATTTTAAAATACGTAACACAAATCCTTATAAAATTAATTTTCGGTGCCCTATTTGCGGTGACTCACAAAAGAGCCGATCTAAGGCCCGTGGATGGCTGTTGGAACGTGATAATAAGTTCTCCTACTATTGCCATAACTGCGGTGCCAGTCAGGGCTTCTCGTTCTTCCTAAAGGGCCAGGATCAGCAATTATACAACGATTATATTGCTGATAAGTTTGTAGGTAAAGCCAACAATACTATCAAAGATACCAAAGAAAAAGAGGTTGACGATAGTAAGTTTAAAACAAAAGCGCCTACATTTAATAAAACAAATCCCCTTTCCAAAATTAAAAAGATTAGTCAATTAAAGTTTGACCATCCAGTTAAACGTTATATTGAACAACGTAAAATACCTACGAGCCACCATTATCGTTTGTACTATGCTCCTAAGTTTAAAACATGGATCAACAGTATTATACCAGATAAATTCCCAAACTTTAAAAAAGATGAGCCACGTTTAATCATACCATTCCTTGATGAACATGGTAATTGCTTTGGTGTATCAGCTCGTGGATTTGATCCTGACGGAATTAGATATATAACTATATTGTTTGAAGAAAGGCCGAAGATTTTTGGTTTGGACAAAGTTGATTTCAGTCAGCCTTATTATATTGTTGAAGGTGCTATTGATAGTATGTTCCTTGAAAATGCTATCTCTATGAATGGTGCTGAAGGCAATGGTAACTCTGCAAGTGAAAATGCGATATACGTATTTGATGCAGAGCCACGTAATAAAGAAATTTGCGATCGTATGGAAAAAGTAATTAAAGCTGGTTATAAAGTTTGTATATGGCCAGAGAACGTTCCTGCGAAAGACATTAACGATATCTATATGAAAGGGTTTGATCCAGAAAAAATGATAGAAGAGAATATCTACCAAGGTTTGGTAGCTGAATTGAAATTTGCTAATTGGAGGAAATCGTGAACTTACTCAATTTAAAACCAGAATTAATAGAGAATATAATTAAAACACTTGAACCGTCAAAAGATAAAGAATGGCTTGAGCTACAGTTTAAAGAACAACAAACAGGTGGCGCATGGAAAGCCCGCCTCCGCGAACAAGGATACGTAATATGAAAGCTAGACTAATTGCCTACTCACAACCAGTAAAAGGTGAAATTGTTGGATTAGATGATGTACAAGATTTGATTGCGTATTGCGCAAGAGTGTCAAATCCGTCAAACCAGTTGAACCAAGAAACAGCGCCTAAGCTACTTAATTACTTGGCAAAACATTCTCATTGGTCTCCGTTTGAAATGGCCAATGCTACATTGGAAATTGAAACAACTCGCGATATTGCACGTCAGATGCTACGTCACCGTTCATTTGCCTTCCAAGAGTTTAGTCAACGCTATGCTGATATTCGTGACTTGGATGATAAAGTGGTTATTCGTAAAGCTCGATTACAAGATCCAAAAAATCGTCAAAACAGCGTTATGACCGACGATGTATCGCTGCATATGGCTTGGGAAGTTCATCAACGAAATGTTTGGAACGAAGCAATGAAATCATATGCATGGGCTATTGAAAATGGTATTGCAAAAGAACAGGCTCGTGCTATTTTACCTGAAGGTAATACACCAAGTCGTTTATATATGCAAGGTTCTATTCGTTCGTGGATCCATTATATTGAACTACGTTCGTCTAATGGAACACAACAAGAACATATGGATATTGCTATCGCCTGCGCCGAAGCTATTACAAAAATCTTTCCGTCTATGGAAAATTTTATTGAAAAATAATGTTTCCAAAAATAACTTATTTTTATTGACATTTGCGTCAATATATGGTATAGTAAGTTATAAATACAGCTACCAGTTGACTTCAGCGGTCAATGAATATCCAATTAGAATAAGCAATGTAGTGCCCTTTGGGTACCACTTTGTTTACACACATTAACATATAAAGAGGCGCCAAGGATGTTAGAAAATACCCAACCAATTTCAAACGTAGTAGAATTACCTAGACTAGTTAGTTATGTAACTAAAAGGAACGGAACCACTAAGGACTTCGATAAAAATAAAATTACGCATGCTGTAGATAAAGCAATGAAAGGTATTGGAATCAGAAGTAAAAACTTATCAAGTGAAATTACTTCAGAGGTAGTTGAAGCTATCAATAATGAATCAACTGATGTTATCGTAGACGTTGATACTATTCACAAGACAGTTGAAAATGTTATTATGGATATGGGATTGCACGATTTGGCGCGTGAATATATCTTGTTTCGTTTTAACAATAAACCTGACATTTTTCGTAAACGCACAAGCCTTAAACCATACGAATATCCTCAGCTGGTAGAATTTACTGATGCTATTCGTCATTCATATTGGGTACATACAGAGTTTAATTACTCTTCAGATATCCAAGATATGAAAGTTAAAATGTCAGAACCAGAAGTTGAAATCGTAAAGAAAGCTATGTTGGCTATTTCTCAGATTGAGGTCGCGGTTAAAACATTTTGGGCAAAGATTGGCGATCGTTTCCCTAAGCCAGAAGTAGCTGCAGTAGGAATTACGTTTGGCGAGTCAGAAGTACGTCATGCTGATGCATATTCAAATCTGATTGAAATTATGGGTCTTAATGAAGAGTTTGAAAAGGTAGTCGAAGTACCGGCTATGAAAAAGCGTATCGCTTACCTTGAGCAATCAATCGGTGCCCCAGCAGATGATAAAGACTATTTCCACAAAATTATTCTATTCTCTATGTTTGTGGAAAACGTTTCATTGTTTAGCCAATTCCTTATTATGATGGCTTTCAATAAACACAAGAATGTTCTCAAAGGTATTTCAAACGCCGTTGAAGCAACATCAAAAGAAGAGGATATTCACGCACGTTTTGGTTTTGAACTCGTGAATATTATTAGAGAAGAAAACCCAGATTGGTTCGACAAAGATAGTAACAATGAAGTTAATCGTCTTTGCCGTGACGCATTCAAAGCAGAGTCTGCTATCGTTGATTGGATTTATGCCGACCACGATTTAGACTTTTTACCAAAAGCAACAGTAAAAGAATTCCTAAAACATCGTTTCAATCAATCGTTGAAAGCTATTGATATGAAGCCTTTATATGAGGTAGACGAAGAGGCGGTCGCAAGTACTGACTGGTTTGTAGAAGAAATCCTGAGTACCAAAAATGTTGACTTTTTCGTCAAGCGTTCAACCGCTTATTCAAAGAAAACCAAGGCCTTCACCGAGGATGACCTTTTTTAGAAAGATATATTATGAGAAAATACAAAAAATTCTATTGGCTAAATGATGACTCCAAGACATTTTTGTCGCGCGGTTATTTAGAAGAAAAAGAAAAGCCACAAGACAGAATACGTTTTATTGCTGATAAAGCTGAATGGTATTTAAAGGACATGGCAAAGACAAAAACAGGTAAAGCCAACTACGATGGCTTTGCTGATAAATTTTATGACTATATGAGTCGTGGATTTTATTCATTAGCATCACCTATTTGGGCTAACTATGGTAAAGAACGAGGTTTACCAGTATCATGTTTTGGTTCGTACATTGATGATAGTATGCAAGCCATTTTGTTTGGTCATGCCGAAAATGGTATGTTAATGAAAAACGGTGGTGGTACATCAGGTTACTTTGGAGCAATCAGGCATCGTGGTGCTGGTATCAGAGACTCAGGTGAATCTTCAGGTTCAGTACACTTTATGCAGATGTATGATACATTGGCGTCAGTTGTATCTCAAGGTTCAGTACGTCGTGGTTTCTTTGCTGCTTACCAAGATATTGAACATCCAGATGCTGATGAGTTTTTGGATATTGGTACAGAAGGTAATCCTATCCAAGGGTTAACAACAGGTATCAATGTTAGTAACAAATTCATTGATGAAATGAAAGCTGGAGATCCAGACAAACGTCGTCTATGGGCAAAGGTACTACAACGTCGTTCTGAAATTGGTTTCCCTTATATTCTATTTTCAGACAATGTAAACGATGGTCGACCACAAGTATATAAAGATAAGGATATGAGAGTACACGCTTCAAATATGTGTGCTGAAATTGCATTACCATCTTCGCACGAGGAAACGTTTACGTGTGTATTGTCTTCTCTTAATGTTTTACATTGGGATGAAATCAAAGAAACAGACGCGATTGAAACATTGACTATGTTCCTTGACACAGTATGTGAAGAATTTGTTCGCAAGACTACAGGTCAAATTTACATGAAACGTGCTCGTGACTTTGCTATGAAACACCGTGCTCTTGGCGCTGGTATTTTAGGATGGCATTCTCATTTACAATCTAAAATGATTTCCTTTGACTCAAAAGAAGCTGCTCAATTAAACCTTGAAATTGCCAAAACGATGCAAGAAAAATCATATGAAGCTTCTCGTCAGATGGCCAAAACATTAGGTGAACCAGAATTACTTGAAGGTTATGGAATGCGTAATACTACAACGATGGCTATTGCTCCTACCAAATCATCAAGCTTTATCCTTGGTCAAGTATCACAATCTATTGAACCAGAATTTTCTAATGCCTATGTTAAAGATTTAGCTAAAATGAAAGTTACTATTCGTAATCCATATTTAAAAGAATTATTAATAGCAAAAGAACAAGATACACCAGACGTATGGGAGTCAATTAAAAATCGTGATGGTTCAGTTCAACACCTTGAGTTCTTAACTGAAGACGAACGTTCAGTATTTAAAACATTCTCAGAGATTAGTCCAAATACTATTATTGACCAAGCTGCTATTCGACAAGAATACATTGACCAATCTCAAAGTTTAAACTTGATGCTTGACCCAGATATGACAGTTAAAGACATTAATGCTTTATATCTGTATGCAAATGAGATGGGTGTAAAAAGTTTATATTACGCTTACTCAATGTCAGCAGCTCAATCGTTAACTCGTAAACGCGTTTCTATGGGCGCAGATTGCGCGGCATGTGAAGCTTAAATTATGAACTACCTGAAATATTTTGAAAATACAGTTAAAGAATTTAAAGCCGATGGCAGATACAGAGTCTTTAACGATATACTTAGAGAGCGAGGGTCTTTCCCTCGTTCAATATGGTATGGCAAATATGCTCCAAAAAACATAGTCAATTGGTGTTCTAATGATTATTTAGGAATGGGTCAAAATCCATATGTTATTGATTCAATGCATACTGCTTTGGATCAGACAGGTGCTGGATCAGGTGGTACTCGTAATATAGGTGGAACATCACATTATCACGTTACCCTAGAACGCGAGATAGCATCCCTACATAAATCTCAATCAGCTTTGGTATTTACAAGTGCATATGTTGCAAATGAATGGTCACTTATTGCTTTATCTAAAATTATACCAAACTTATGTTTTGTTTCTGATAGTAAGAACCATGCCTCAATTATTATGGGTATGGTAAATAGTAGAGCAGAGAAACTAATATTTGAACATAACGATATGGACGATTTAGAAAAGAAACTCAAACTAGCTATCAAACGCAAACTTAATCCTGTAATTGTATTTGAGTCAATATATTCAATGGATGGAGATGTATCACCTATAAAATCTATAGTGGATCTGGCATATAAATATAAGGCAATGACTTATATAGATGAAGTTCATGCAGTAGGTCTTTATGGTAAAACCGGCGCTGGGTATTGTGAAGAACTAAACTTAGACTCTGGTAGTATCGACATCGTCAACGGTACATTAGGCAAAGCATACGGCGTCCAAGGAGGTTACATTGCAGGTAATCAAACAATTATTGACGCTATTAGATCTACTGCCAGTGGGTTCATATTCACTACCAGTATGTCACCAGTCATATGTGCTGGGGCTCTCGCCAGTATAAATTATCTAAAGGATCACAATTCCCTTAGAGAAAAACATCAGGAACGCGTTGCCAAACTTAAAGGCATGCTTATTGATGCAGGAATAAACATTCATCCGAACGCTTGCACTCACATTATACCAGTGATGGTCAATGATGCGTTTAAATGCAAAGAAGCTTCGGATAGATTGATAAACGAATTCGGTATATACATACAACCGATTAATTCTCCAACAGTGGAACAAGGTACAGAGCGATTACGTATCGCACCTACTCCATACCATACCGATATAATGATGGTAGAATTAGTTGAAGCTCTGAAAGAAGTATTGAAATGAATCAATTAGAATACGCTTTTTTCAGTAAAAAGGAAGATATTATGATTAAGATTAAAAAAGCCTTTTGGTTTGTATTGGGCATCCTTTTGGTAGGCGTTGCCTATCTTGGTGTAATACTGCCCGGACTACCATGGAGTACACCTATTTTAGGGGCAACGTTTTGTTTTGCCAAGTCCTCCGACCGTTTACATAACTGGATTATGAACCACCCAAGGTTTGGTCCATTTGTTAAAAACTGGTCTAGATTACGAGTTTACCCTCAAAAAGCAAAATACTTAATGGTTGCAGTAATGTCAACATCATTAGGATTTATGTTCTTTGGAACAGGAAATGTAAAAGCAACATTATACATGTTTATTACATTTGCATTAATCGTTATTTGGGCATGGCGTTACCCAGGTACTAAAGCGGAAGCAGAACGTCGACTTGAAGCCGGTGAAAAAATTGGCTGGTTAAAGAATAAGGAATAGAAATGAAAATATTTACAAGTACTATTATCGCATCACTTATGGCATCAGGTGCCATGGCTGGTGGACATGACCATACAGAAGCAAAAGATGGTCCTTTCATTAATGGTACATTTGAAATCTACATTGACGACACGAATACAGAAGGTCATGTAGACACTCGATTTGAAGCAATGGCAGGTTATGAAACAGATCTCGACCATCCATTGGCAAATTGGTCAGGTTTTTCTGCGCGGTTTGATACAAACTATGCGTTAGATCGTACATTAGATAATACAATTACTGAGAAACAAATGGGTCTTGGTATCGGTGGAGCAAGATTATATGTTGGTGAAACAGACGCTCAGCGTTTAGGATTTGCTAAGACAGCAAAAATTGGTGCACCAGTTATTATTACGAAACAGAACTCACGTATTGACCACCGAGAAAAAGTAGTATTAGCATTTGGTGGATGGGATCACAATGACGAATTTGAATTTAATTCATATCGTTTAAAAAGAGATATGCCATATGGTGGTGTAGTTGCTTGGGATCCGGAATCAAAAGCAATGTATTACGGTGTAACTGCCCGTGCAAAAATTGTTGACGTATCATATATGCAAATTGATACAGAAGACGGTGAAACACAAAAAGGTATGGCAGTCGGTACATCATTCCATCGAATGGGTATTCCAATTGGTCTAGGATATGAGCAATGGGAAGATAAAGAAAATACTCGTAAAGATTATGGTATTATGTATAACTATAGTAAAGAATTAATGTTTACTGCGCATAATGTAACAGATGATGATTTAGGATTTACATATAATTACCTAGCAGCCATCCATACAAAAGGTCCAGTAGAGTTAGGTCTTTATTACCATAATGATAAGGTACAAGTAAGCCCATGGACTGGCCAAACATCAAACATTGATGATAGTGTAAAGGCAACAATTAAATATAAATTTTAATTATAAATAAACTTAACAAGCCTCTCAGTTCGCTGGGAGGTTCTTACACTATGATTTTGATGAAGGAGATATTATGTCAAAAAGAATTCTGATTACCGGCGGTGGTGGTTTTATCGCACACCACTTAATTAACCGAGTACTTAAACAAACCGACTGGGAAATTATTACAGTTGATCGTTTGGATTATAGCGGTAATTTAAACAGATTACATGATCTCTTACAAGAACGTACTGCAGAAGAACGCAAACGTCTTCGTACAATTTTCCACGATTTAAAAGCTGAATTTAATCCAATGCTTATTGCTGATATTGGACCAATTGATATTGTAGCACATTTGGCTGCGGGTTCACACGTAGATCGTTCTATTGATTTTCCAATGGAATTTGTTATGGATAATGTTGTCGGTACATGTAACATTTTAGAGTTTGCACGTAAACAAGAAAACCTTGAACGCTTCCTATATTTCTCAACTGATGAAGTATTTGGTCCAGCGCCAGAAGGTGTTAACTATGATGAATACGATCGTTACAATTCAACTAATCCGTACTCGGCTTCAAAGGCTGGTGCTGAAGAGCTTTGTGTAGCATATCAAAATTCTTATAACATGCCAATCTATATTACACATACTATGAATGTATTTGGCGAAAGACAGCATCCTGAAAAATTTATTCCTATGACTATTCGTAATGTACGAGATGGTGGTAAGGTAACAATCCATAGTGATGCGTCAAAAACAATCCCAGGATCTCGTCATTATATCCATGCCGAAGATGTGGCAGATGCAACTCTGTTTTTATTAGAACATGAGGGTACACTTAATATTACTAATAACTCTGGCGTCAAATGTCCAAAGTTTAATATTTGTGGTGCAACTGAATTAAATAATTTAGAACTAGCTCAAATGATTGCTGATGCTCAAGATAAGCCACTTAATTATGAGTTTATGGATTTCCATAGTTCAAGGCCAGGGCATGATTTACGATATGCTTTAAGTGGTAATAGAATGAAAGAAATGGGATGGGAACCAAAGCCAGTACAACAACGTATTGCTGAGGTAGTTAATTGGACATTAAACAACACAAGGTGGTTAGACATATGAGTTTCGTACAATTTATAGAAGGCGAATATAATAACGCCAAGAATACATTTTCCGATATTAACGAGCATCTTGAGTTGCTATTTAATTTAGGAATGGAATGTGAACATATTACAGAAATGGGAGTGCGAGATGGTCAAAGTACCAAAGCATTCCTTAATACAAATGCAGCCTTAAGGTCATATGATATTGAATTGAACTGGGAAGTAAGCGAGTTATTTAAGAGAGCTAAAACCGTAGGTAAAGATGTTGTATATGAAAAGGCAAACGTACTGAATATTGATATAGAACAAACTGATTTACTCTTTATTGATACGTGGCACTCTGGTTCTCAATTAAAACGTGAACTAGCAATGCATGGTAATAAAGCAAATAAGTTCCTTGTTTTCCATGATACTCAAACATATGGCTGCAGAGATGAAAAAGAAAACTGGAGAGATTTCGCTGATAAACGACCAATGCCTAATGAAGGTTTAATTGGACCAATCGTTAACTTTGTTATTAACAATCCTGAGTGGAGATTTAAAGAATTCCGAACTAATAATAACGGACTTACTGTACTTGAGAGGACCAAGTAATGATTGTTGATTGCTTTCCATTTTTTGCTCCTACTGGAGTTGAACTCTTAAAACTTAGAGTTAATCTTTTAAAAGATGTAGTGGATAAGTTTATTATTGTTGAGTCTAATAAAACACACAGCGGTAAACCAGTTGAACGTAAATTTTTAGAGATTGCACGCCAGCAAGGTTTACCAATGGAAAAAATCCATTATGTTGAACACGATATTGCTGAACAAGAAGACTTAGTAATTGAAAAGGTTGATAGGATTAATGCTGGTGCAAATAGAGACAGTGAAAACTCTTTATATGCTAGGGTACGTGAGCGTTTACAAAAAGACGCTGTTATGCAAGCCATGGATAACTTTAATGACAACGACGTATTCATATATGGTGATGCAGATGAAATCATTAAACCAGAAAATGTTAAATGGGTTGCTCAGATGTGCAGGAATAATCCAGAAATTATTCTTAAAATACCATTAGCATATTTGCAAGGTCGCGCAGATTTACGAGCATTTAATACTGATGGCAGCCACGTAGTTTGGTGGAAAGCCATGTTCTTTGCAACTAAGTTTCAGATTATGAAAACGTCTGTAAACAGAATACGTTGTGGGTCAATGCATTATCCTGTTCGTTGGCCTACTCATCAAAACAAAATCATTCAAGATATGGGTTGGCATTTCGCATGGATGGGTGGAGCTGAAACGCGAAAAGTTAAAGCCGACTCTTTTGCTCATGCCTTTGACTCTTTTAAATGGATGGAAGATATTAGAGGTTATAGTGAATACTCTAAACTTGACGAGAGTCTAATGGAAGAAGGTCCTGCGCCAGATGGTAATAACACACATATCTTAAAAAGATTTCCAATTGATAAATTACCAGCATTGGCACTTGAAGATCCTGAGATTAGAGAATTCTTATTGCCTACAACCAAATTAGACAAAGACTTTCAATTTAATAAATGTAATTGTTTTTGGTGTCAAAAGCTTAAGTTCCCATTAATGTATAACCTTGATGGTAAACGAAATTGGTTTGAAATACCAAGAAGCTGCAGTGTAACAGTTAAAGAAACATTCCCAGATCGTAAACAGGTATTTAGAGATACTGATGAATACGATGATGCACGAGGCAGACCTCTTGTTGTATATTCAGATCCTGTTGAAAGGTTCGTTTCATGTATTAATGCATATGTTACTGAAAAGCAAAGATATTATCATTATGGTGAAGATATATTTTCTACCTTTGGAGTTGAACTAAGTAAATGTACTAAACAGGAAAAGATTGACTACTTCTTTGCTAATTTACATAAAATTGGTTCAGCACATCAATTACATCATTTCCACCCACAGGCATGGTTTATTGATATTGATAAATTCGTTGGATTTACGGTAATTAAAAAGCATGACGTTTGCAGCCACTTTGGAATAACACAGAAGCTAAATCAAACTAAAAAAGAAATCACTGCTGATGATTTTAGTGAAGAGCAAATCGCGTTTATTAAAAAGGTTTACCAAATAGACTACGATTTTTACGAGAAATACGGTAATGAAAGTTAAGGCAGGCAGTGCTAGTATAGACATATTAAGACTTGAAATTAAAGATTTAAATAGAGAAATTAATGAGTTATACAAAGAACATGATATAATAAAGAATCAAAATATGATGTTACTTGAAGTACTATCGGATCTGACTGGCGACGAGAGTTATTGGTCAGATGAAGCCAAAAAGTCAGGCTTGATATTTAAACTAACAAACGTTTTAACTCAAATAAAAAGTAACTTTGGACACAATTAACTATTGACATAGCGTATAGAATCAGTTATATTAGAATCAACAAATATAAAAACTGAGGCAAAAACTATGAAACTTAAAACAGCAATTTGTGCACTTCTTATTAATACCACTGCGTTTGCAGGATTTATTCAATTGGGCTCCGAATTAAAGGCTCAGGAGGTTGATGCAGCATTAGCTGAGTTCCACGCAGATGAACTTGAGTGTATGGCTCTAAACATCTATTATGAGACCAGAGCGTCTTCACTTATTGACGCAGTATCAGTATCTGATGTGGTATTAAACCGTGTTGAAAGTTCACGTTATCCAAATACAGTTTGTGGTGTAGTACAAGACGGTTATAAACCTAATCGTGTGACATGCCAGTTTTCTTGGTACTGTGATGGTAAGTCAGATGTACCACAGGATGATGAGTCTTGGGAAAAGTCACGTAAACATGCTCGTGATATGTATGTACACCAAACACATCGTGGCATTACAGAAAGCGCAACACACTACCACGCTACATACGTATCGCCATACTGGGCACCTTCTATGCATAGAGTAGCACGTATGGGTTCACATATTTTTTATAGAGAAGACTAATATGGTACAAATTAAAGCATATTATGGGAATGTAAAAGTTAATAAATACTTCGCGTGCCAAATTGACGCGCAAGAATATCGAGAATGGCTTGACGCAAGATATGCTAAAGTCATTTGGATAAATCACTAAGGAGAATACAAATGTCAGAAGATAACGACGAACGTTATGTCGTGACTACTGTGGTGTCTACACATCGCATGCGTTACCTCGTACCTATGAGTGCGTTGGAAGAAGACGGAAAAGTTCCATCAATCGCAGAAGCTATTGAATGGACAAACGACTCAGTAACTATGGAAGAAGTTAAAGAATTTTCGCAACACTGGTTAGGTGAGCAAATTCTAGACACGTTTATTTTAGATGAAGAACGTGTATTACAATTATGGGACAGAGATAATCCCCACATGGTAGAAGGTGTTTCAAAAGAAGAAAAGCTTAAACTAATTCATAATTGGAAAGAGGTTCGTGAATAATCACGAATATTTGCCAGATTGTTGGGTTCTGATAAAGGTTACGAAGGAACAAGGATCCCACTACAGAGTACTCGCAGGGTTTAACGAAAAACCTAGAAATAGCGACGATTGGAGAATAAGCAACGATATTACGTCAATAGATTGTATAGATAATGTATATCATTTTAATTGTTCATCAGGATCATTATACATGTGTCGTAAATCGGAATATAATTTAACAAAGAAGATTGACCACGTTTGGAAAGCATTACAAAATCAAAAACCAAACGAGGTAGAATTAATGAAGAGCCATCCTAATTGGCTAAAATATGAATGGACTTATATGGAATGAAAATTGTAATATGTGGTCATGGTTTTGTTGGTAAGGCTCACGGGCTATTTTTATCAACAGACCATGATATTAAAGTTTGGGATCCGCAATTAGGTTATAAAGATAAATCAGTATTTAAAAATGCTGATGCCGTGATTATTGCAGTGTCAACGCCAGAAGGCGAAGATGGCATGTGTGATATGAATAACGTATATAAATGTTTAGAATTGTGTAACGATGTTCCCATATTAATAAAATCAACTATCAGCATAGAAGGCTGGAGATTACTCAACCGTGGATATGGTAATAGACAAATAACGTTTTCACCAGAATACTTACGAGCAGCTCATGCCTTTGAAGATTTCAGAAAGCACTCGTCAATTTCTATTGGCGGTGGCGATACTGGTTTTTGGCTTGAGGTATTATCCAATTCGTTAAATGTACGTGTTGATGTTAAAGATCCTGAAGTTTTAATTTTGACTAAATATTTTAGAAACGCGTTCTTAGCAACAAAGGTGGCGTTTTTCAATCAGATATATGATATGGCAAAAAATGCTGGTGTTGAACCAAATGAACTATTAATGAATGTTAGTGACGATCCACGTATCGGTAAAAGCCATACATACGTTAATGAAGATGATCGTGGATTTGGAGGGCACTGTTTCCCTAAGGATACAAATGCCATTGTGTATAGCGCAAATAAATCTGGTTATGATTTAAGCATTATACGCAAAGCAATAAGTTATAATAAAGGAATACGTGAATGATTGTTGGTTTCACGGCATCAGCATTTGATTTGCTCCACGCTGGGCATGTTCAAATGTTGAGAGAAGCGAAAGAGCAATGCGACTATTTACTATGTGGTTTACAAATGGATCCTGCAACGGATCGTTCTCACAAGAATGCTCCTATCCAAAGTATTGTTGAAAGATACACGCAATTAAAAGCTGTAAGTTATGTTGACGAAATCATTCCGTATTTGACAGAATCAGATTTATGTGATATATTATCAATGTACCATATAGATATACGAATTCTTGGCGAAGAATATAAAACGCAAGATTTTACCGGTAAAGACATTTGTAGGTCTCGTGGTATAGAATTATATTTTAATAAAAGAGATCATCGGTTTAGTACGAGTGATCTAAGAAAGAGAGTATGTAATGACTGAAGGACCATTTAAAAGTGCGTTTGACGCAGATACTAACGGTGTTATTCGTAGAGAAATTGTAACCTATCGTGTTAAGAATGGAATTATGACTAAAGAAAGCGCAACCCGCGATTACTATGGTGATAACGATTATAACGACAGCATATCGTCACAACCTCTGGTGCAAAGATGATTGAAAAACGCGAACCATATGATGTCAACAAAGTAATGCAAGAAGACTTAAAATTAATTGATGTTATGCAAGTATTGGCTAATGAAGAAACAAATCCAATTGCGAAAAAGACATTGAAAAAAGTAATCGGCAGACTTATTGATTTAACTAGCAAAGCACATACTCGTGGTCATTGGACTGGTAGCGAATAGTGAGTTTTATTTGGGCACTTACGGTTATCACTACGGTTTCTGCTGAAGTAAATAACTATTCTTATATCAAAGAATATGACGATCGTACTAAATGCGAAATAAATAAAGCTGTGTTTATTGTTAATTATAGACCATTTAATAATAACGAACAAGTAAAGTGTGTAATTGTTTATGAGTAAAATATTGGGTTTAAGCGAAGGATTTCACGACGCTGGCGCAACATTGATACAAGATGGAAATATACTATCAGCCACCCATGCTGAAAGAATAAGTCGTGTTAAAAACGATAGATGGTTACACTACACTCAAATAGATGATGCCGATACCACTGCCTTTTATGAAAAGGATTGGTTGAAAAGAACACGACAAATATATGCTGGTCAACCTTATGCAAAGCCACGTATTAAAACTGATGTTTCTTTTTACCATCATCAATCGCATGCCGCTGCAGGTTTCTATACTTCAAAGTTTGACGAATGCAACATATTGGTTGTTGATGCCATTGGCGAATGGGACACTGTTTCTGTTTGGAAAGGTTGGACTAAAAACGATAAACCTCAAATGAAAAAGATTAAATCATTTAAATATCCGTACTCAATTGGATTGTTTTATTCAGCAATTACAAAGTACTTAGGTTTAAGACCGATGGAAGATGAATATATAACAATGGGTATGGCAGCCTTTGGTTTTCCAACTGAAACGTTATTAATGGAAAATATATTAGAAAATGTTAATTGTCATAAAGGTTTGCCTGATATTCCAGAGTTACGTTATATAAGTAAAGAGAATTTGGCGTCCTCTGCTCAGAGTGTGGTCGAAGCCAAACTTACTAATTTAGTATTAAAACACTGCCCTTCTCGTAATCTCGTTATGATGGGTGGCGTGGCTCTTAATTGTGTTGCTAATAGTAAAATAGCAGGACTAGGTAAAAATATTTGGATTATGCCAAACCCAGGTGATTGTGGATCGTCTCTTGGTGCTGCAGCGTTAGCATATGGTAAAAAGTTAAATTGGGTTGATCCATACCTTGGAACGGATATAAAAAATGATATTAAAATTAAAGAAGTTGTTAGCCATCTTATTGACCATAGTTATTGTGGTATTGCAAATGGTCGTAGTGAGTTTGGCCCTCGTGCCCTTGGCAATCGTAGCCTTATCGCTGACCCTAGACGAGATATTAAGGACACTATTAATCAAGTTAAACGGCGCCAACAGTTTCGACCCTTTGGACCTGCGATCTTGGAAGAATACGCTTATGAATATTTCAAAGGACCAATGAACGAGTATATGCAATTCGTGGCAAAGGCAAAGCATGATTATAAATCAGTAACAC
>Ga0228657_1000396_pt1 | contig 21616 bp, 21 predicted proteins | sample 70DmetaG_FD_182743 | JGI IMG/M metagenome (GOLD analysis project Ga0228657, IMG submission 182743) | Seawater microbial communities from Monterey Bay, California, United States - 70D | ecosystem: Environmental > Aquatic > Marine > Coastal | place: USA: California | collected 2016-10-07 | reverse complement strand
AGGTGTATCAGGCTCCTTTGCGCCTTCCAAAACATACTGCCAACCTTGGCGTGCGGTATGCAACTCCCAAATCACAATGGGGATTACACTGGCGTTATATAGGTTCACGCTATGATTTAAATCAAGCTTTTACACAAGAAAAATTGGAAGCCTATACCTTGGTAGATGCACGCATAGCCTTTCCAGATTTTATTGGTAATACCACAGCCAGTCTCGCTGTCACCAATGTTTTTGATGTGGCATACAGGGAAATATTTGGATTTACCACCCAGGGACGTAACCTAAACATAGCCTTGCGCTATGCCTTTTAGTTCTTAGGGAAATAAATCGCCCTTGCTGCTTCAGTTTGAAGCTCAACAAATGTAGCGGGTATGCTGCTAGAGTCAACCGATATGCCTCCAGTAGTTTGCCCGCTTATGTATTCCAGTGCTTTTTTAAGTAAGGGCTCTTCGACATCACCAAGCTCACCTAAAGATGCCAGGTTTTCCCTTAGGCTAACATTGGGCAATAAGCCTTCGGAATAGTCGCCTACTCCTTCACTGTTGTAATATTTAAAGGTGATCGGAAGCACCAGGTACTTGTGGTTGGGATTTTTGGTTCCATTGCTGTCAATATAATCGTAAAAAGGATTTGAACCCACATCTTTTCCTTCTGTTTGATCGCCAACTTGAATCACATCCAAATAAGGCTTTAAACCATTAATAGTCATTTCACTTGCTGAAGCCGAACTTTTTGTAGTCAAGAAAAATACACGCGATAACCCCAAGTTGATATTTGAACTGGTAATTTCAATGTCTGAATTATTAACACTTAATTTTTCGTTGAAGACGAATTTGCCAAACACCTTGTTGGCATGTTCTCCTGCTATAAGTCCAGCCAATAGTTGGGCGGTTGCTACAGATCCCCCTCTGTTGTAGCGCAAGTCTACGACTAATTCATCTATTGATGCTGTTGCCAAAGTAGCAAAGGCAGTTTTGAGCAGGTCGTCTTGAGAGGTGACAAAGCTGTTATACATCACATACCCCACCTTTTTGCCTGAGTGTTCAATAACTTTAGCGATATGAACACTTTGCTCTGTTTGCTCGCTGTTGTTGAGACTTACACTGCTTCCCGTTTTGGTAATTGTATTGTTGCTTAGGGTTGCTAAGCCTATGGAATACGTAGGGGCATTGTTAAATAACAACTCCCGATAGTTCGCAATGGTGAGTTGGGTATCGTTAACATCTGTAAAAATAGCACCGCGTTTGATGCCTTTTGCTTCAGCATCCGATCCTGCAAGAACGTATTGTACGTAACCAAAAATATCTGGACTGTCCATTGAAAAACGGACCAGTCCAAAAACCATCCCGCTTGTTAGGGATATGCCCATGATGTTATTTTCAAAAGCTTCGTAATCGTCTATGAGGGCGCTGTACTTGTCTTCTTCGTATTGTAGGGCTTCAAAAAGCGCTGCCGGGCCGTCAAAAGATTGGAGAAAACTGGTGTATTCTTTGTCGTCTGTAAACTTATCGTCAGCCAAATTAGGAACATCTTTTTGCCAGTAATATGCAAAATTCATCACCTTGTAAATAAAATCCTCTACCTCTAAATTTTCTGTAGTGGCAACTACAACAGTGTCGTCAATATCATCTTTACAACCAAAAAAAAGAAGGATAAATAGGAGTGGGGCGAATTTTTTCATAAGATTGAGCACATAGTTGAAGCTAAATTAATAAAAATAAATTTCCCTATTTTGTAACAAGGTATTGCCAAAATCGTTAACTGTACAAATACCCAATAAATCTTCGACCTGCAACATGGATGAGCGAACATATTTAAAGCGAATATTGAATGTTCAAGATAGCATGTTTCGCCTAGCAAAGCGGTTGTTGACATCCACGGAAGAAGCTGAAGATGCAGTTCAAGAAGTAATAACAAAATTGTGGGCAAATATGATACAGATAGCAACATTATCAAATATTGAAGGCTACGCCATGACCATGACCAAAAACTATTGTTTGGACAGGCTCAAGTCAAAGCAAGCTTCACAATTACGACTGGTACATTACCACCACGACAAGGCAACTACCTCTCTCGATAAACAAATTGATGCCCGTGACAGCGTTTCTAAACTAATGGTTTTTATGAAAGACCTACCCGAGCAACAACAGCTGGTTTTACAACTGCGTGATATTGAACAATACGATTTTGAAACCATTGCCCAAATTACCGAACTATCAGAAGGCGCAGTACGCGTAGCACTTTCAAGAGCTCGAAAAAAAATCAAAGCACAACTTATTAAAGCACACAATCATGGAATTGAAACAGGTTCATAAATACGTAGACTTGTATTTTGAGGGTCAAACTACACGCGAGCAAGAGGTGGTTCTTATGGATTACTTTACACAGCCAGTAGTTGATGCCAATCTTGTGCAATTCAAGCCTTATTTTGAGGCTATAGCAGATGAGCGGCGGCAAACCTACAAAGGAAAATTACCGGTAAAGCCAGCTTCAAAAACCAAATGGCGTAGGGCTATAGCCATAGCTGCGATAGCGATTTTCGGGTTTTTTATGACACAAATAAATACCACACAAGCGATTCAGCCTAGCCCCGAGGAAATTGTGTTTGAAGAGTTTAAGGCGCATATGTATTTTGTGTCTCAAAAACTAAACAAAGGCCATGAAGGTTTGGCTCATATTGAAACCTTTAATCAAACCACTAACAAATTTATAAAGACAGATTAATTATGAAAAAGAGTATCCTTATGATAGCCCTTATAACAGCTGCGTTTAGCTGGGGGCAAGACGTGTTTGAAAAGTATGAATATGACGACAGTGTTAGTTATTTTTCGATTAGCCAAAAAATGTTTCAAATGCTTGCCAAACTAAGCATAGAAACAAACGATCCAGAGGCCGATAAATTTTTAAGGCTTGTTGAGGAAATCGAAAGTTTTAAGGTCATTACCACAGAAAGTAAAGACATATCTACTGATATTCAAACATGGGTAGACCAACATATTAAGACTCAAAATTTAGAGGAATTGATGCGTGTAAGAGAAAAAGGAGCACATGTCAATTTTTACGTCAAATCGACAAAAAATGACGATAGGGTTAAGAAGCTGCTTATGTTCGTAACCGACATAAACGAAGACCAAATAAAACTCGGCAATCGTAAACCAGAAACCGTCTTACTCTACCTTAGTGGCGATATTGACCTAACCCAAATTTCCAAGCTTGTCAATGAGATGAATCTCCCAGGTGGTCAGCAATTGGGAAAACTAAATGAAAAATAAGATGAAAAAGCTATTGTTTTTTGCTGTCGCTTTGACCTTTTTAGGTTGCTCCAAAACCCTGAGTATTCAAGAGTATTACGTCGCCAAATCTGAAGACCCCAATTTTCTTGTCATTGATATACCTACTTCATTTTTGGGTATTAATAATGAGGTTTTAAATCAGGAGGAGCAAGCGGCTTTAGAATCGTTTCAAAAACTCAATGTGTTGATGTTTCGCAAGACAGGCGCAAATGCAACGCAATTCCCCGAGGAGTTGGCAGCAGTGCGCCAGATTATTGATGGCGAACAATTCGATCCTTTAATGGCATTGAGTGATCGTCAATTTTCCGGAAAATTACTTCTTGAAGGGAGTATTGAACGTCCTGATGAGATCGTATTTTTTGGTGCAGCTGCTGATCAAGGCTTTTTATTAGCCCGACTGATAGGGAGTAAAATGCAAGTAGAAAAAGCGGTTTTACTCGCCAAAGCCCTTGAGCGTGAGGGAGCACTAGATAATGCTGTTGAGGCCATAGGCCAAATGCTCTAAATACCCGTATAATTTTCTGGTCTCAACGCACCTAATTCATCTTTTACTTCAGTTGACACGTCTAAGGTTTCGATAAATGTACGAATAGAAGCCTCGTCTATACCTGTGTTAGTACGTGTGAGTTCCTTGAGTGCCTCATAAGGTTTTGGGTACCCCTCTCGACGCAAAATGGTCTGAATGGCTTCTGCGAGTACCGCCCAGTTGTTGTCTAGATCTCCTTGTATCGCGCCCTTGTTAACCACTAGCTTCCCAATACCTTTAATTAAGGATTCAAAACTGATAATCATATGGGCGAAGGGCATGCCTGCGTTACGCAATACCGTACTGTCGGTTAAGTCGCGTTGAAGTCGCGATATGGGTAGTTTTTCTGCCAAATGCGTTAGTAATGCATTGGCGATGCCTAGGTTTCCTTCCGCATTTTCAAAATCGATGGGATTTACCTTATGGGGCATGGCAGAGGAACCAACTTCTCCCTCTTTAATTTGTTGTTTGAAATAATCCATAGAAATATATGTCCATATATCCCTCGAAAAATCAATCAATATGGTGTTGATACGCTTTTGTGCATCACAAAGTGCAGCATAATGGTCGTAGTGCTCAATCTGTGTTGTTGGAAAGGAGTGATGCAAGCCAAGCGTTTTTTCTACAAATGCCTTCCCAAACCCCTGCCAGTCCACAGACGGATACGCCACCTTGTGTGCGTTGTAATTTCCAGTAGCGCCACCAAATTTGGCCGCCATGGGAATTTTCGACATTAATGAAAGTTGTTGATCAATACGTGTTTTAAATACGTTGAGTTCTTTGTCCAAACGCGTAGGGGAGGCCGGTTGCCCGTGTGTTCTAGCCAACATGGCTACGCCCTCACAACTAGTCATAAGCGCTTCAAGTGCTGTGATTACCTCATTAAGTTTGGGTAAATATTCACGTTCGTAAGCTTCTTTTACAGAAAGTGGAATAGCTGTATTATTGATATCCTGTGAGGTAAGTCCAAAGTGGATAAACTCTTTGTATTTCCCCAGATTTAAGTCGTCAAATAGTTGTTTTAAAAAGTACTCAACTGCCTTTACGTCGTGGTTGGTGACTTTTTCAATGTCTTTGATGGCCTGCGCTTGATCTAAATTAAAATGGGTGTATACGCTGCGTAATTCTTCGATGGCAGAGCTAGGAAAATCCTTGAGCTCTGGCAACGGGAGTTCGCAAAGGGCTATAAAATATTCCACCTCTATACGTACGCGGTATTGAATCAATCCAAATTCTGAAAAGTATGGGCTTAGGGATTTTGTTTTTGGGCGATAACGACCATCAACAGGTGAAATTGCACTTAATTTGTTTAATAACATAGGCTTTCAAAATGCAAAGGTATCGAATTTAGCTTTTTTAGCGATTAAGAATTTTATACTCTTCATAACAGTTGCTGATGGCCTCCAATATTTGCAGGTCGTTAGCCCCCTTAATAAAGCTGTCAGAGAAGTTGCATTTGCGCAATATTTCATCTAGATCAACTCGGTCAATTTGGATGAGTTGCACCAATGTTTTTCTGTCGTATTTAACTGCCAAAAGATCTCGAATCTCGTTGTTAGCTCTCGCTTTTTTGAGTTTGCGCAGTTGTTTGGGTTTTTTACCAAAAATATTATACAAAAAATCAGCAGGGTTTGAGATGGCTTGTAAAATGCGAATTTCACCTAGAGGCGTTCGGTTACCTGCCTCGTATCCACCCGATGGAAGTCCAGGAATGCTGTACCTTCTTGTTCGGTTGATCGGCACATTACGCGCATCAATATCCAAATAACCTGTGAGTTGGTAAGGGCGTACGACTACTTCTTCTAGGGCCAATGCAAGTTCTGTGAGTTGAAAGCGGGTGTTGGGATATTTTACCAAGTCATTAGAAACGCGGACCTTAATGGGTTTGTAGCCTAAATAAGAAAAATAGAGGGTGTCGTTAACTTCTGCATCAATGGCAAATTTCCCTTCTTTGTTGGTAATGGACATGGTCACCTTGTTGAGATTGATGATATGAACCGTTGAAATGGGTTTTTGATCTGAGGCATTTTCAACAATACCAATGACCTCTTGCCCATATAAAATGGTACAGCAACCTGTTAAAAAGAGGAATTGCGTAAAATGCTTAATCATATGCTTCTACAAACTAAATGCATTCCTTGATGCTCTGCAACGTTTTTATCTAAAATTAACATTATGTTAGCGATTTAAGATGCTCAAATAATAAGGCAATGGCCCTGCTGCGATGACTCAATTTTAATTTAACTTCGCTAGGTAGCGCTCCAAATGTTTCATTATAGCCTTCTGGCACAAAGAGCGGATCATAGCCAAAGCCGCCTGTCCCACTTAGCTCAGTGGCAATTTCACCTTTTACTACGCCTTCAAAGCAAATGGTTGTATTGGCGTCTACATAAGCAATTACGGTCTTGAATTGCGCTTTTCGGTTTGTGGCTTCTGCTAAGGCTTCTAGGAGTTTGGCGTTGTTTTTTTTGTGATTTTTTTCTTCACCAGCATAGCGGGCTGAGTACACTCCAGGCGCTCCGTCGAGTGCAGCTACCTCCAAGCCACTGTCATCAGCAAAAACAGCTGTTTTAAAAACGTCATAAATATGTTTGGCTTTTAGTAATGCATTTCCTTCAAAGGTTTTTGCAGTCTCCTCAATTTCAGTGTGATAATCTACATCAGCCAAGCTTTTGATGTTGTACTCGTTAAAAATGGCTTTCACTTCTTCCACTTTGTTTTGGTTGTGGGTCGCAAATATGAGTTCTTTCATTCGTGATGATAGGGTTGATTATTCAAAATGCTAAATGCACGGTAGAGTTGTTCTGCAACAAAGATACGGACCATTTGGTGAGAAAAAGTCATGTGCGAAAGGGCTATTTTTCCTTGTGCTCTATCGTATACTTGCGCTGAAAAACCATAAGGACCTCCAATAACAAAGACCAGTTTTTTAGTCCCTGCGTTCATTTTTTTTTGAAGAAATTGTGCAAAGCCTTTGGAGGTATGTGTGCTGCCCTTCTCGTCAAAAAGCACAAGGGTATCGCTAGGGCTTATAGCTCCTAAAATTAGTTTGCCTTCATCTGTTTTTTGTTGTTTTTCAGGAATATTTTTTGTGTTTTTTAGATCCGGAATTTCATGCCAATCAAATGAAGTAAAGCGCGTTAAACGCTTGCAATAATCAGGTAACCAACTCTTAAGTTCAGCCTGCTGTGTTTTACCTACGCATATCACTTGAATTTTCATACGGCTAAGGTATCAATTCTCGTTGAAGCATTTTGTTTTAATAGCTACCTTTACAGCATGCTGCAAAAAAGCAAACAAAAACTCAAGGGATGGCTTCAAAACATACGCTTTGGCGATGCCAAGTCTATCTCCTTGTATCAATTACTAGAGCTCTATGGCATTGGAATTCTGAAAGGAACGTTGACTACTCGTGCCAGCAGTATTGCCTTTAGCTTTTTTCTATCACTGTTTCCCTTTTTGATTTTTGTACTTAATATTATTCCGTTTGTGCCCATTGATAATGTGGAAAATACGTTCTCTTCCTTTTTCTTGTCTATTGCACCATCTGAAGCTCAGGATTTTTTGAACGGTGTGCTCTATGATATTCAATCCAAACCCAGAGGAGGCTTGTTGTCTTCGACTTTTGTGTTGTCTATATTTTTTATGGCCAATGGCGTTAATGCCATTTTTGGTGGCTTTAGCGAATCGGTTCACATAACACTTTCCCGTCATTTTGTTAGGCAGTACATTTATGCATTAGGCGTCGGGGTGTTGCTGGGTATTTTATTCTTGATTTCTATTGCTGGATATTTATTTTTTGAGTTGTTGTTGGCACAAACATTTGATTTTGGATTTGAGTTAAGTCCTTGGGTTCGCATCGTTTTTTTCTTGGGAATGGCCTATCTTGTTAGTGCCATACTCTTCTACTTTGGTACGCACCGTGGATTTTCCAGTTTTTTCTCGACGGGCGCTTTAGTTACCACTTGCCTATTTGCCTTAACCTCCTACGGCTTTGGGGTTTATATCGATAATTTTAGTTCTTATAACCAACTTTACGGATCTATAGGTGCCATCCTGATTTTGATGCTTTATATATGGCTTAATGCAATTGTATTGTTGTTGGGTTTTGAGCTCAATGCATCCATCGCTAAGCTAAAACAACCCTAAGCATGTCGTTTTTTTTAGATGTTGTTCTTCCTTTGCCGATTAAAGAGACCTTCACTTATGAGATTACTCCGGCAGAGGCTAAAGTTATTCAGCCGGGTATGCGGATTCTTGTCCCCTTTGGCAAGCGCAAAAAGTACACCGCAATTGCCTGGCACACACATCAAGTACCTCCAAAGACCTATGCTCCCAAACAGATAGATAGCATCATTGACATGGAAGCTGTGCTGCAACCAATACAGCTGAAGTTCTTGCGTTGGATTGCAGACTATTACCTATCTCCAATTGGGTTGGTGCTGCGAACAGCCATGCCATCGTTGATGCTGTTGGAAAGTGAAACCGAGATCGTCACACACGAATGGGAACAGCTCCCCAGTAAAGCCTCTAAGAATGCACTTGTGTTGCTTGAGCAATTGGAAACCAACAGCACCTATTCTATAGCACAGATCCAGCAGTTAGTTTCGATTAAAAATCCATATGCCATTTTAAAAGAATTGGTAGCTGCGGGCTATGTTTCGCTAAAAGAGGAGGTTTATGCCAAATATACACGCAAGCAACAAACGGAACTTATCCTTCATCCAAATGTAAAAGGAGATGATGCCCTAAAGACCGTTATGGACCAACTTGCTGTTAAGCCAAAGCAATACAAAACCCTATTAACATTCCTTCAGCAAAAGGCACCTGTTGTTATGTCGGAATTTTCCAAAATGGAAACAGTTAGTCCTTCCTCACTTAAGACACTTATTAGGAATGAGGTATTGATAAAGTTTCAGCGCGTGATGGATCGCTTGCCACCCAAACTCACTTCAGACGACCCCCTAATGCCGCTTAGCGACCCACAGGGGGAAGCTAAATTAGCTATCGAAACCCACTGGAAAACAAAAGATATTGTATTGCTTCACGGCATCACGGGCTCTGGAAAAACAGAAGTATACATGCATCTTATTGCCCAGCAACTGGCCAAGGGTAAACAAGTCTTGTTTTTGGTGCCTGAGATTGGACTAACCACGCAGCTGATGCAACGTTTACACACTTTTTTCGGGAAGCAGTTGGTGGTTTATCATTCACGATATAGCCCACAAGAACGAACCGAGACTTGGAATAAAATCCTGGCAAACAAAGAAGAAGCCCGATTGGTTCTTGGTGCACGCTCTGCGGTTTTGCTGCCTTTTCAAAATTTGGGTCTGGTTGTGGTGGATGAATCTCACGAGATGTCGTACAAACAATTTGAAGCTTCTCCCCGTTATCATGCTCGGGATGCTGCTATGGTGTTATCTCTGATGCACCAAGCAAAAGTTGTTTTGGGTTCTGCAACGCCAACCGTTGAAAGCTATGCGCATGCACAGTCGGGCAAGTATGGGTTGGTAAGTATGACAGCCCGATACAGGGACGCACAAATACCCGTTATATCCTATGTTGATTTGAGCGAGGCGTATCGTAAAAAACAAATGAATGGTCATTTGGCTCAGCCACTTATTCAAGCCATGGAAGAAACCTTGATTTCGGGTAAACAGATTTTACTTTTTCAAAACCGTCGTGGTTATGCCTCTTTTGTCGAATGTCGTCAATGTGCTCATGTACCCCAATGTCCAAGTTGCGATGTGAGCCTCACTTATCATCAAGTTTCAAAGGAGTTGCGTTGCCACTACTGTGGCTATACAGAACCGTATACCCCAGCTTGCAAGGCTTGTGGTACGCTTGCACCCCAATCCCAAGGGTTAGGTACCCAGCAATTAGAAGAAGAAGTGCAGGCTTTGTTTCCGTCAGCACGGATTTCAAGGATGGATTTAGACACTACAAGAAAAAAACACGCCCATCAAAAACTGATCAATGCTTTTTCACGTCAAGAAATAGATATTTTAATTGGCACACAAATGATCACAAAAGGGTTGGACTTTAAGCAAGTAACACTAGTTGGGGTATTGTCTGCTGATAACTTTTTGCATTTCCCTGATTTCCGTGCCCATGAGCGTGCCTTCCAAGTGTTAACTCAAGTGGCGGGTAGGGCCGGTAGGTTAGGGGATGAAAGTAAGGTATTGATCCAAACCTTTCAGCCACAACATCCCGTCTTAAGTTTTGTAAGTAATTACGATTATGCTTCTTTTTATGAACTGCAAATACGGCAGCGGGAACAATTTGGCTATCCACCATATATGCGGATGATGCGTGTTGAGCTCAAACACAAAAACATGTCTACCCTTATCACGGCAAGTGCGTGGTTAAAAAAAGGATTAGTCGTGCGTTTTTCTCATGTTCTTGGTCCTGTTGCTCCGGCTGTTGGTCGTGTACGCAACTATTATATTCTTCATCTATTAATTAAACTACCCCTAGATGCTTCCCAATCGGCAGCAAAAAAACGACTATCAGACCTGTTAAAAAGCTTTGGAATGGTGGGTGCGTTTAACCAAGTAAACACCAGTATTGATGTAGATCCGCAATAATTGTGGCTTACCTATTTGTCTAACGCAAGAAAATCCGTATTTTCGCTGCCCATTTAAAAAACAATATATGAACCATTACGAAACTGTTTTCATATTGAATCCCGTTTTATCTGAAGATCAGGTAAAGGAAGCAGTAGAAAAGTATGAGACGTTTATAACGTCTAACGGTGGCGAGATAGTCGCCAAAGAGGATTGGGGCTTGAAAAAGTTCGCGTATCCTATTCAAAACAAAAAAAGTGGGTTTTACCACTTGCTAGATTTCAAAGTTGATGGCAGCGCCATCATCCCATTTGAAGTTGAGTTCCGTCGCGATGAGCGCGTTATGCGTTATCTAACGGTTAAACTAGACAAGCACGCTGAGGCTTGGGCTGAAAAAAGAAGAGAACGTTTAACTGTAAAAGCTTAAAACATGTCAATAGAACAAGAAAGTAAAGGCGGAAAACAAGGAGAAATCAGATATCTGACTCCCCTTGATATTGAGACTTCAAAAGCAAAAAAATATTGTCGTTTTAAAAAGTCAGGTATCAAGTATATCGATTATAAGGATGCAGACTATTTGTTAAAGTTTGTAAACGAACAGGGTAAGATTTTACCTCGTCGCCTTACCGGAACATCACTAAAATATCAACGTAAATTATCGGTTTCTATTAAGCGTGCGCGTCACTTGGCGTTAATGCCTTATGTAGCCGATTTGTTAAAATAACAAGCCATGGAACTTATTTTAAAACAAGATGTTGAGAACCTAGGGTTCAAAGATGATATCGTTAAAGTAAAAAACGGCTACGGTAGAAATTTCCTAATTCCAAATGGATTTGCAGTAATGGCTACTTCATCTGCAAAAAAAGTTTTAGCTGAAAACCTCAAGCAACGTGCTTTTAAAGAGCATAAGCTTATTGAGGATGCACAAAAACTAGCCAAGGAATTAGATAAATTGGATATTAAGATCGAAGCCAAGGCTGGTGCTGGCAACAAGTTGTTTGGTTCTGTTGGAACCATCGATTTAGAAGCTGCATTGGGCAAGGCTGGTAAAACTATTGAACGCAAAGCCATCAAATTGGCGGGTGGTTCTGTTAAAACGCTTGGTAAGCACACTGCATCAATACGTCTGCACCGTGAGGTATACACAGACCTTGATTTTGAGGTGACCAAAGCAGCAGCGGAAAAATAAAATCCGTTAAAATTCAAAACATAAAGCCGCTTTTGCGGCTTTTTTTATTTAAAATAAGATATTTGTATAAATTGATGATATGGCTCAAAAGGCTAGTATTCCAAAAGGTACCCGAGATTTCCTCCCAGCAGAAGTTGCGAAGCGCAACTATGTAACAGATGTGATTCGCACCCAATTTGAGCGATATGGCTTTCTGCCTATCCAAACACCTGCCATGGAAAAGTCAACTACTTTGAAGGGTAAATATGGTGAGGAAGGCGACCGCTTGATGTTTAACATTCTTAACTCTGGTGAAAAAGTTAAAAAGGCTGATGTTAATGCGCTTCAGGACAATGCGCTAGGTCAATTTACAAGCTCTATTTCTGAAAAAGCACTTCGCTATGACCTTACCGTTCCCTTTGCTCGATTTGTTGCCCAGCACCAAAATGAGATTAGCTTTCCCTTTAAGCGTTATCAGATTCAATCTGTTTGGCGTGCCGACCGTCCGCAACGGGGACGCTTTCAGGAATTTACTCAATGTGATGCTGATGTTGTTGGCGCAGTAAGTCCACTGCTAGAAGCCGAATGCATGCAGCTTTTTGATGATGTTTTTGATGGTCTAGCGCTCAAAGATGCTACCATACGTATTAATCATCGCGGAATTTTAGCTGGCATTGCCCACTACTTGGAAGCGCCAGATCGCATTGTCGATTTTACAGTAGCACTAGATAAACTTGATAAAATAGGTCCTGATGGAGTTTTTAATGAGTTGCGAGACAAAGGATTTGATGATGTGGCTTTGAATCGCCTAAGCCCATTATTTGAGCTCTCTGGCGACGTTATGGCTCAGTTAGATCAATTAGAAGAAATTTTGGCCTCTCAGCCCGAAGCCTTGACGGGTATTGCACACTTGCGCAAGACATTAGGTTTTTTAAATCCTTTTAAAGTAAGCCAATTGGCTTTTGATATAACACTCGCAAGAGGTTTGCATTACTATACAGGAATTATTTTTGAAGTTGCATCCCCTAAAGCTGTCGCTATGGGTTCAATTGGGGCAGGAGGTCGTTATGACGACCTGACAGCTGTTTTTGGACTTAAAGACGTTCACGGATTGGGTATTTCCTTTGGATTGGACCGTTTGTGTATTGTGCTTGAAGAGTTGAACTTGTTTCCTGCTTCACTTACACAGGCTGTAGATATTGTTGTGCTGCATTTTGGGGATACATATATGCAAGACTTGATCCCGTATTTTTCGAAATGGCGCAACATGGGGATTCGTATCAATTGTTACCCAACCCCTCATAAATTAAAAAAGCAAATGCAATTTGCAGACCAGACTCAAGCACCTTGGGTAATGTTTTATGGGAATGATGAGCAGCAAAAAGGGATAGTCTCAATCAAAAACATGCAAGACGGTAAAAACAGTGTGATAAGCTTGAAAGACTTCTCGGAAAAGGCTATCTGTTAAGATATATTTTTAAGTTCTTGATTTGTTTTGTCTAGCAAGTCTTTAATTTTGTTTTTCGCTTTCCTGTTGCTAGTTTCCTTTCCAGTAAGTATCCATTCGATACTGTATTCTGGAAAATGAGCACAAATACCTTGAAGTACGTTGTGGCTAATACTTGATTCTCTTCTTAAACACGTGAAAACAGAGTTTTGTCCAACCCCTATAATACGCTCAAACTTAGAGATTGAAATATTTTCATTTAAGAGCATTTTTTTTAAACGATTGTGAATAGAATCCATCATTTTCAAATTTAATAACGCAACTACTAACATTTGCTTAAATAAACTATGTTTAATGTTGTATTAAACAAACAAGAGTTAGCAACCCCTTATTTAAATGACAATAAGTCTATAGTATAGCCAGTATGTCACCGAAAGGATCAATTTTTCAATGAACGAAATTGTAAACTATTTCAGTGATTACAAAGTTAAATAAATATGTTTTTTTGAGATTATATTTTTTTTAGATTTTTTACCAATTGTAGATGTTGTGTATAGTCTCCTATTTTCAATTTTATAATTAAATACGTCATATTTATAAAACCTAATTTTTGACATGCGCTATTTTTTTATTGTATTTATTTTAATTCAGAGTATTAATCCTGTTTTTTCGCAGATTACAACAGTTGGAAGCGGAAGTTATACCAACACATTTCCCGGTGTTGATAGCGGAAATAGAAATGGATACCCAAACTTTTCACCACAACTTTCGGGAGCTGCCCAACATAAACCAATCCCAACAAATGACTGGTGGTCTTTTCTTTTAAAAGAAAACCACGTTAGCAATTTATTTAACTATCCCTTTACAATGAGTACGATCAGCAGTGGCTTGGGTGTTACTTATGTAGCGAAGGGAGTGGTTGGAGATAAGCAAACCCTTGATATTGGTGTACAGAACTTAAATGCCGCTAAAGCAACCGTCGAAGATCACACCGATTGGACAGTAAAAATTGCTTGGTCTGCTAACAATCGTTATTTTTCAGTCACAAGTGGAATTGGAATGCCTTTTTTATATTTCACAAAGGGCAGCACTGACGTTGCTCGCGTTGAAGTAAAAGCAGGTACAGCGACAGTTTCAAACGAAATGATTTTAATAAGCGATGCACAAGATGGCGTCGATTATGCCGTGTATGCCCCAACAGGCAGCACCTGGACTAAAAGCGGAAATGTTTATACCTCTACACTGAACGGGAAAAACTATTGGTCAGCTGCCATGCTTCCTCAAAGCAACACTAACCCTTCTCAATTGGCCAATACCTACAAGAAATTTGCGTACGTCTTTCCAGCAGATACCAAAGTAAGTTGGAGTTTTAATGAATCTACAAGCGTGATGCGAACTGCTTTTGAAATCACACCAGATGTAAAAGAAGGAAACCACAACACCATATTACAAGGTTTGCTGCCTCACCACTGGGATAATCTGGCTGCAGACTCACCTCAACCTAATAGAGAAACTTATGACAATGTCAGGGGTAAATTAAAGATGTTGGATGGGAATTTGTTTTACGTAGAGAATACTTTTTATGGTGTTCTCCCAACACTTCCTTATCTAGCTAACTATAGTGCCTCATTTAATCCTGCTTCTTTGGATTCAAAAGTTGAACTTTTAAAAAATAACGCCTTGCCTTCTTATACAGATTCATATAATGAGGGGCAATTGATGAATCGTTTAATTCAAACTGCTCGTATTGCACATAAGCTAGGCAATACCGATGCAAGAGATAAAATGATTGCCACGGTAAAAGATCGCTTAGAAGATTGGTTGAGTTATGAATCGGGTGAAGTGGCTTTTCTGTTTTATTACAACACTACATGGACAACACTGCTAGGTTACCCAGCAGGTCATAGGCAAGACACCAATATCAATGACCACCACTTTCACTGGGGTTATTTTATTCACGCTGCTGCTTTTGTGGAGCAGTTTGAGCCAGGTTGGGCAGCTGATTGGGGTGATATGGTAAATCTTCTGGTTCGTGATGCGGCTTCTGCCAACCACAACGATGACACCTTTCCTTTTTTACGAAACTTTAGTCCATACACAGGTCATGCTTGGGCCAATGGTTTCGCTACCAACCCACACGGGAATGACCAAGAGTCAACTTCAGAAAGCATGCAATTCAACACCTCTTTGATTCATTGGGGTTCTGTTACGGGAAATGATGAGATCAGAGACCTGGGTATTTATCTATATACGACTGAACAAACTGCAGTTGAAGAATATTGGTTTGATATGTACGAGCGTGTCTTTTCAGCTGATTATGGATTTAGTATCGCATCACGTGTTTGGGGCAATTCCTATGATAGCGGTACCTTTTGGACTGGCGACAAAGCTGCCACCTATGGTATCGAGTTATATCCCATTCACGGGGGTTCGCTTTATTTGGGTCATAATACGAATTACGTAACCAAGCTGTGGAACGAGATGAAACAAAAAACAGGCATCATGTCCAATGAAGCTAATGCTGATTTGTGGCACGACGTTTATTGGAGTTTTGCTGCATTTGTTGATCCAGATGCAGCTATAACATTATATGATTCGTATCCTGAGCGCGCATTAAAGTTTGGTATTTCTGATGCCCATACCTATTACTGGCTCCATAATATGAAAGCGCTGGGAACCGTTAGAACAGATGTTACGGCCAATCACCCTATTGCAGCTGCTTTTGAGGTTAATGGTCAGAAGACATACGCAGCCCACAACTACTCCGATACTTCGATTGATGTTAGTTTTTCAGATGGCTTTTCATTCAATGTGCCTGCACAATCTATGAAAACCAATCGTGGCGCTGCATTGTCCGGTGTGATTTCATCAGACTTTTACGAGGCCTACAATGGCGGAAGTGTTAATTTAACGGTTACATCTAGTGAAACTGGAATTTCCAAAGTTGAATTTTATGATGATCAGGGGTTGATTGCAACAGACACGGAAGCGCCTTACACCTTGAAAACAGAAAAATTGGTATCAGGTATACACGGTTTTTATGCCAAAATTTACAACAGCACGAGCTTTGGAGTAACTAATAACATAAGTATAGTTGTAGGAGAGCAAAAGCCGTATTTAAGTGTGCCATTTGAAATTCCGGGTACCATTCAATCTGGAAATTACGACTATTTTGAAGGAGGTAAAGGGCAAGACATTTCATACTTTGACAGCACAATAGGTAATAATGGTGCAGATACGGGAAATTTTAGAACAGATGAAAACGTAGATGCCGTTGAAGACTCAAAAGGTAAAACCGTTGGCTGGATTGAAGCCGGCGAGTGGTTAGAATATACGATCAATGTGCAACAGTCTGGAAATTATAAAATGAATTATAGGTATGCCTCCGCAAATACTAATGCTGGTCCTTTTTATTTGGAAGTGGACGGACAGGCTGTAAGTGGAGATATTGATGTTAGTGGAACTGGTGCTTGGGGTAATTGGGCAACAGCTACGGTAAGTAATATCGTTTTATTGGCAGGCGAACATATATTGAGGGTTGCTTTTACTGACGGAGGATTCAATTTGGGAGACATGTCTTTTGAGTATGAATCTGCATTAGGATATACACCACTAATCGCCGAGGCAGGGAGTAATATCACCGTTGAAATTCCAGCAACTACAGCACAGCTCAACGGCAGTCAAAGTAGTATTCCAAACCCTTCAGCCACCACCTATTTGTGGAAACAAGTTTATGGCCCTTCAGTGGTAGCTTTTGACAACACACAAATACTGAATGCTAATATTTCAAGCCTAACTACGGGTATTTACAAATTTGAATTAACGCTTACAGAAGGAGCTACATCTTCAAAAGATCAGGTTTATGTCAATGTGCAAGACGGTTCTAATTCGTTGCCAACAGTTTCTTTAACCAGTCCAAGCAACGATCAAGTGTTTGTGCTTGGCGATGCCATTACGTTAGCTGCTTCGGCATCTGATTTTGACGGAACCATCGCCAAAGTTATTTTTTATAATGGCGATACGATTTTAGGAGAGGATAGCACCCAACCATACACCTACACCTTGTCTGATCTTGCTGTTGGTGCTTATAGCTTTAAAGCAAAAGCTGTAGATAATGATGGGGGAGACTCAGTATCAGCTGCTGTTACTGTTGCAGTCAATCAGCGCTATTATTGTACGTTTAATTCATCAGAAGCTAGAGAAGGCCTGTTTTCTGTGGGCTATAATTTAACTTTTGAAACCATTGGAAATTCGGTAAAATTCACAGCCGAGCTTCTAGATACAGACAAAACAGGAGCACCTGCTTATTTGTTTAAAGAATTACCATTTACTCAAACTGGAATGGACGATCTTGGAAACAATGTTTTTTCTAAAACGCTAGGTGGCTTTACCCAGGGAGAGAACATAAGTTATGGAGTAAAGTTTTCATTTCCTGGCGGAGTAGGCATTACAAAGTATTTTCAATATGAAGTTGGTTCAACATGTGCTTTGAGTATTACGGATGTGTTTATTGAAAAGGCCGTTCTGATTTACCCAAACCCAACAAAAGACAAATTTTTTGTAGATACTGAAGGTGCAGTTTTTGTTGAAGTCTTCGATATTTCTGGCAAAAAATTACAAGCCAGCAACGATAAAGAACAAGATATTTACGCCTTAAGCCCAGGTGTCTATTTTGTTAAGGTAAATCGATTGGATACTGCTAATCATCAGCTTATTAAGATTTTGAAAAAGTAATGTAGCCTGCCTTTGGGTTTACGTATATGAGATTTTGTCGTTATTGGTAAAGCAGATTTGGTGATGTAGAAATTTGTATATTAGCAGCTGCTAAAAAGAAAAAATTTCTTCCATTGAATTACGGTAAACACCTATTTTTTTCATCGAAGACGCTGCATATTTTGTGGTGTTTGGTTTTTTGTTCGCAGCTTACTGTCATTGCTTATTCGGGTTTAGATTATACAGGCTCAGAAGCCATTAGTATTACAAAGGAAAGTGAAGAACCCAAGCCTAAAGACGGAAAAGCTTTTACTGATATTTTAGAGGAGAGTAAGTTTTTAGTTACTGAACTCCCTGTATTTCGATTTTTCTTTCAAAAGGCGTTGTCTTCTCATTTTAGTCAACGTGTCCACACTGTATTTGTCACTGCTCTTGACGCACCACCACCCGATTTTATTTAGTTTTTCGAGCCCTTTTATATTTCTATTTTTTTTTTACAAATAACTAAATAATGAAAAAAGCATTCGTTCACATTAAGGGCGATATCTTCGGTGGTTTAACCGCAGGTATTGTTGCGCTTCCCTTGGCTCTTGCATTTGGTGTATCCTCTGGATTGGGTCCCACAGCTGGTCTTTATGGCGCTATATTTCTAAGTTTTTTTGCCGCTCTATTGGGTGGAACAAATACACAAATTTCTGGGCCTACTGCGCCTATGACAGCAGTGAGTATGGTCATCATCGGTACGCTAATTGCGTCTAATGATGGTAGTGTTGAAAAAGCACTCCCCATAATACTGGCTGTATTTATCTTAGCAGGTTTGATGCAAGTTGCTTTAGGCTTCTTAAAGCTAGGAAAGTACATTCGGTATATTCCGTATCCTGTTGTTTCTGGCTTCATGACAGCCATTGGACTCATCATATTAATCACTCAGCTGCTGCCTGTTTTAGGGTACTATGCCAAAGAAGACATGGCCTATGTTGACACATTTAAACCCCAAGCAGAAGCCATTATTTTAGGTAATATACTTGAAGAGGAAGCGGGTGAAGGCTTACTTGTTTTGGAAGACTTTTCTGAAACAGTTGTTCGTGGATCTGCTATTTCTCAGCAACAAATCCTTGAAGAGTCTCAGACGCTAGCTGCTAAATCTGCTTCGGGTGTTTTGGGTGCTATCCGCGTATTGCCATCTGCACTTCAAAACATCAGCTGGATTGAATTTTTATTAGCCCTTGGTACCATTATTATCATTTATGGTTTCAAGCGTATCACGACAGCAGTACCGAGTACGCTGGTGGCGTTGGTTGTCATGACGGGTATAGCCATATTCTTTGTGCCAAATTATCGTCCCATTACAGCAATTCCACAAGGTTTTCCTGTGCCTAAATGGGAAATTTTCACAGAGTTACGTTTGTCCGAATTGATGCCATACGTCTTCACAGCATTGACACTAGCGCTTTTAGGCGCTATAGATTCCTTGCTTACAAGTGTCGTGGCAGATAATATGACCAAGACAAAGCACAAGCCCAATAAAGAGTTAATCGGGCAAGGGATTGGAAACAGCATCTCTGCTATGTTTGGTGGTATTCCTGGGGCAGGTGCTACTATTAGAACGGTAGTGAATATCAACTCAGGAGGTAAGACTCGCATTTCTGGAATGATTGCTGGGCTGGTTTTACTTATGATCCTACTGTTGTTTAGTTCAGCGGCTTCTACCATTCCAGCTGCGGTACTGGCTGGAATTTTGGTAACTGTTGGAATCGGAGTGATGGATTACAAGGGATTACGTGCCATTCCTTCACTTCCGCGAGACATTAAAATTGGTAAAACAGGTATCAGCTCTGAAGTTGTAGTAATGCTTGTAGTAATGTTATTGTCCACGGTATGGAATTTGGTATATGCAGTGGGTATTGGTCTAGTTATGGCATCTTTGATGTTTATGAAAAAGATAGGAGACCTTACTGAAAACTCCTCAGAAGTAACCACTGGTAGTAGGGAAAAACTTTGGGAAGATGAAAAGAGCAGCACCTTGCTCAAAAGCGATAGCATCGCAATAAAGCATATTAACGGTCCCTTATTTTTTGGTTCTACAGATGGTTTTCAAAAGTTAGCCAAAACCATAAAGGCCGAAGCGAATACAGTACTCTTTCGCTTTGATCGTATGGAATACATTGACCAATCAGGATTGTATGCACTAGAGGACTTATTGGTAGATTTGAGTAAACAAGGAAAGCGTATTTATTTTATTCATGTACCAAAGCAACCACGCTACATGATGGAGCGTATAGGTTTGTTGCCGAAACTGGTTCCTGCGGCAAATGTTTTTGAGGAACTCCCCGATTTTTTAAATCACATCAAATCACAAAACTAAAATTTATAAAATGAGAAATAATATCTTAACATCAGATGCACAGGCTCAACTTACGCCTGACACAGTCTTAGCTAACTTAAAGGCTGGAAATTCTAATTATACGACTGATAATTTAACAGCTGTTAACATCAATGATCTACGCGCTGCCAGTGTTTCTGGGCAAGCGCCTCAGGCTATTGTATTGTCTTGTATTGATTCACGTGTTGTAGTTGAGGAGGTTTTTGACCAGGCACTAGGTGATGTTTTTGTCGCCCGAGTTGCTGGAAACTTTGTCAACACGGATATTGTTGCAAGTATGGAATACGCTTGTAAGGTAGCCGGTAGTAAGCTTATCGTGGTCTTAGGTCACGAAGGATGTGGCGCAGTAAAAGCAGCGTGTGACGGCGTTGAATTGGGAAATATCACTTCGTTACTTTCTAATATTCAACCAGCCGTGGATGCAGTAAAGCCTAATGTGCCTGCACCTCACAACAGCGCAAATACAGATTTTGTAAACGCTGCTATAGCCGAAAACGTCAACCATACCATAGGCGAGATCAAAAGCATGAGTCCCATTTTAGCTGAAATGGAAGCTGCTGGTGAGATTGCGATAAAAGGAGGCGTTTATCAACTTGCAACGGGTGCAGTTGCATGGTTGTAGTCACAAGAATACACGAAACAAAAAGCGCCTTTGGGCGCTTTTTTTATTACAGCTAATAATTTGCCTCCATTTAGCCTTATAATTAGCTAAAAATTCAATTTTTATATCGCTAGTTCAATTTTTAGTCGTACTCTTGCTAATATTTTTAAATTATGAATGGTAAAGTAAAGTTTTTCAACGAATCAAAAGGATTTGGTTTCATCACAACAGATGCTGGTGAGGATGTTTTTGTACACATTAGTGCCCTAGAAGACGGTATGACTCTTAATGAAGGAGACAGCGTTTCTTTTGAAGAAGTTGATGGAAAACGCGGTAAGTCCGCTAGCAACATCAAGCTACTTTAATTTAGTAGCTTTCTTTTTCTCCCCTTCTTTTTAGAAGGTTTCTCATTGCAACAAAGCGATTGACTTTCATGTTACTTTAGTATCATGCTGGAATTTTATTGTGTTAATATTACTTAAGTAGATATTAACATATATTGACCATAAGTTATCATTATTTGCCCTAAAAGCTAATTATTTAAATTAAGTAACTTTTTTTATTTAATTTTATGGATGTAATAATCATAATAATTAAGAAGTTAACTCTTCATGGCTTAATATGGCTTCATTAAATGAACACAATCAGCCGCTTGAGAAAAGATTAACAAAGCACCTGCTTAGAAGGGCTTGTTTTCAATACTCAAAAGCGCAGTTGGATGACATGACTGGTAAAACACCAGCTGAAATATTAGCTCAGCTAAATGTTTCAAAGTCATACGCATGGAATTGGCCAAACGATCCTGTTACTAATGGGTCAGGCGCTAACCTTTTGTGTGCAAACAATCAGGATGGCTTTTGGTTAAATGATACCAATTGGCAAAACAACAGTTATACTTGTAGGCAGGGCCCTAAGCGCG
>Ga0228657_1000364_pt1 | contig 23123 bp, 19 predicted proteins | sample 70DmetaG_FD_182743 | JGI IMG/M metagenome (GOLD analysis project Ga0228657, IMG submission 182743) | Seawater microbial communities from Monterey Bay, California, United States - 70D | ecosystem: Environmental > Aquatic > Marine > Coastal | place: USA: California | collected 2016-10-07 | reverse complement strand
TATGGTTTCTGTAGATCGATCTTTTGATTTTTCACAAGAGGATGAACTCATTTCTGGTCGTTCTTACATGAGTAAAATTATTATGGAAAAACCCAACGTATTAAATAATTACACCAATTTGGGTTATCAGAGCTATTATTGTGCCATTGAGGAAAAAGATTTGATGGACAAATTATATTTTGATGGAGTTCGTTTGTGTCAACTATTAGATGATGTAAAACTAAGTGAACCGGTTTTTAGGGATGCAGATATTGTGGGATTTGACATGAAGTGTTTGTCTTGGGAAGCCATAGCCGATCCTCTTAAGGGAATGCCAAATGGAATTGATTCTAGAACAGTCTGTGCAATGTCTCGTTATGCTGGGATTAGCGATAGAGTCAGTTTTTTGGGACTATACGAGCTAGTTTCAACTCCCATGATGGAAAATCTTCTGGCCCAAATGATTTGGTATTTTATAGAAGGGGTTCAGTATCGCTTCGGAGAATACCCCGTAAATACTAAGGACGAATTTTTAAAATTTACCGTAGCACTTTCAGATCAAACAATGGTCTTTTTTAAAAGCGAAAAAAGCCAACGTTGGTGGATGGAATTAACAAATGATTCACATTTAGATAATAAAACAAAAACTAAAGCGTTATTAGCTTGCACCGAAAAGGATTATGAGTCTGCCACAAGAGATAAAATACCTGAAAGATGGTATAATGCTGTTAGGAGATTGCATTAGTGGGTAGACAGAATTTATTCTGAATAGGGATTAAACTGCTTGAATATCGAGCTATGTTTAAAATTATAGTAAAAAAATAAGTAGTTTTATGTTGTATTAAAACATAACACGCGTTTTAATAAAGAATTAATGAAAAGACTTTTAGTTTTATTGACTCTCTGTTTCGTGGCGGTTTCTTGCGGAAATAAAAACAGAGGAGAGCTTATCGGAGTAAAACAGAAAAAGTGGTTCGGAGAGAAACCCTTCGGTATGGTTCTTATAGAAGGGGGTGCATACATAATGGGAAAATCGGACGAAGATTTAGCTCAACTCCAAAATGCTCCTGCCAAAACAGTAACCGTACCTTCATTCTACATGGACGAGACTGAAATCACCAATAGCGAATACCGCCAATTTGTTTATTGGGTAAAAGACTCTGTAGCTTTAGCCTTACTAGCCCGTAAAGCAGACGAGTTAGAGCTAGGGGTCGACAATAAAGACGGAATTGGAGAATTTGCATTTCAAGATGCTGATACTACTAAACTCAACGAGTTTAAGAAGTACATGAGAGAAAACTATTACGATGTCGCTGAAGATTTGTATGCCGGACGTGCTTTAAATTGGGATGCAGATCTAACTTGGAACACAGAAAATTATTACGACAAAAACTATGCTGAAGTGATGGATTCACTTTATTTACCTCCAGAACTTTGGTACAATGGTGAAATTAAGCTTGATGTTACTAAATTAATTTACGCTTACACTTGGTTTGACGCGGAAGGTGCAGCAGCAGAATCCAAAAGAAACCGTCAACAATTTATTGACAGAAAACCGTTCATCAAAAAAGAGGAAATTCAAATCTATCCCGATACTACCGTTTGGATTAAAGATTTTACCTACTCCTATAACGAACCGATGCACAACGACTACTTTTCCCACCCTGCTTATCAAGATTATCCTGTGGTAGGAGTATCTTGGACCCAAGCCGTAGCTTTTTGTAACTGGAGAACAAATTTTAAAAATGGATATCAACGAGAAAAAGGGAAACCTAATGTGAGCCGTTTCCGTCTACCAAATGAGGGAGAATGGGAATATGCAGCACGAGGTGGAATCCCTTCTGGGACTTATCCCTGGGGGTCACCTTATCTCCTTAACGATCGCGCTTGTTTCCTTGCAAACTTTAAGCCTCTTCGTGGGGATTATGCAGTAGATCAAGCTGTTTATACGGTTGAAGCCAAATCCTATTTACCAAATGATTACAATTTGTATAATATGGCTGGAAATGTAGCGGAGTGGACCAATTCCTCTTACAATTCTGAAGCATATGAATACGTTGCATCACTCAATCCAAACATGTCTTTCGATAATGAAAATAGAAAAGTAGTTCGTGGGGGTTCTTGGAAAGATGTAGCTTATTTCTTACGCGTAAGTTCTCGTGACTATGAATATTCAGACACATCGAGAAGTTATATTGGCTTTAGAACCGTGCAAGATTACCTAGGTTCACAAAAAGTTAAAATCAAATAGGCTTATATATCATATATCTTTAATATATTTAGCTATTAAAAATCAATTAAAATGACAGATAAAGCTTTAAACAAACGCTTGCGTAGTAAAGTAGCTATGCACATGCTATTCGGACTTGGGGGTGCAGTTGTAATTATAGGTGCACTTTTTAAAATCTTACACCTTGAAATAGGACCCATTACTGGGGGTCTGGTATTAGGACTCGGTTTGGGTACTGAGGCACTTATTTTTACGGTTGCAGCACTCAACACGGGTGAAATTAAAGAAGAACATCAAGACTATGTAAAGAAAATTAAAGGTGCTGGACCTGCTAAAAGTTCTGGCGGTGGGGAACAAGGACTTTATTCAAAAATTGATGCACTAATGCAGGAAGCTAAATTAGACGTTAATCTTATGAACTCACTAGCTAAAAGTATTAAAGATCTAGAAAGTTCAGCTAAAGCGCTTTCTCCTGCATCTGACGCTGCGTCAGCATCGCAAACCTATTCTCAAGAATTAGCTAAAGCAGCAACACAACTTGAACAGCTTAATGCTAATTACAAAAAGCAGATAGTGGTCAATCAAAATGCAGACCAATTAAAACAACAAATGGAGAGCCTATCAGCAAACCTTGCAGCATTAAACAATGTGTATGGTGGTATGCTTAATGCCATGTCTAAAAAATAAATAAGAAATGGCTGGAGCTAAAGAAACACCCAGGCAGAAACTGATCAGTTTGATGTACTTGGTATTTATTACCATGCTTGCACTAAATGTAAGTAAAGAAGTACTGGACGGATTTGGTCAGATGTTCGAAAAAATTTCAGATGCCAACGAACGTGTTGCAGTTAGTAATAATGCACTCTTGGAAAACATTATTGTTAACGCTTCGGAGAAAGGCGGGAAATGGGTCGGGCATAAACGAACTGCTGAACAAATAAAAAAAGAGTCAGATGCATTTTTTAATGCAATTGAAGATCTCAAGAGAACCATCACTGAAAAACAAAGAGAGAAAGATCCTGATTTGAAAGAGTTTTCTCAAATGGATAAGGGAGAAGCCTTAGATGTGATTTGGTTTAAAGAGGGATCAGCCGATGCAAAACAGAAGTTCATCGACATGATCCAAGAATACAAAATGCACGTTATTCAAGTTTTTGGAAGTCGTTATCCAGAGTCCATAGAAATGGTTGAGGCTCGCTTTTTTACCGGTGATCAAAACAACAATATCAAGAATCGAGATGACATTGATGAACCATGGCTAGATGCAAGTTTTAAAGGATTTCCTTTAATTTCTTCTCTTGCTAAATTGACCATGATGCAGAACGATGTCCGCCAAACGGAGCATGATGTTTATACCACCCTAATGGGTAAAGAGTTAACAATGTCTTCGAAAGTTAATCAGTCAAATTATACCAGTTTACTTGTTACTGAAAAGGGAGCTTACTATCAAGGAGAAAAATTTGATGGAAGTGTCATTTTGGGAAGAAAAGGAGGTGCCCAAAATCCAAATGGTGTATCCTTAAAGATTGATGGGAGAAAGCTAAGAGAAAGCGAATACAATTTAATACCCGGAGGAGTTAAATTAAAAGTTAACTCTGGAAATCCTGGAGACCACCTCATCGAAGGGGATTTAATTTTTTTAAATGAAGGGGAAGAATCCAAAATTAAAGTGAATCAGACGTATACTGTAATTTCAAAACCCAATTCTGCAGTAATTTCTGCTGATAAAATGAATGTAGTTTACCGAGGAGTTCAAAACCCAATGACTATCTCTATCCCTGGGATTCAAGATAGTAAAGTTCGTGCATCAGCTCCCGGACTTAAGCGAGTTAGGGGAAGTAAATACAATTTGTTTCCAAGCAGCGGTAGAGAAGTAAAAATTAACGTGTCTGGAACACTACCTGACGGAAAACGTGTTTCTTCAGTTTCAACATTTAGAATTAAAGAGATTCCCAAGCCAGCAGGATATTTTCGTGGCAAATCGGGATCCTTTACCATTCCAAAGTCTAGTTTAGAACGAGGAACGGTTGAAGCTCGATTAGAGGACTTTGATTTTGATCTGCCTTTACAAACAAAATCGTTTAGATTTAGAGCACCTGGACAACCGAGTGTTGTAGTAAATGGAGACAGGCTTGACAGTAAATCTAAGTCTATGTTAAGTCGAATTAAAAATGGTCAAACTGTAATTATTTCTGATATTGAAGTAATAATTCCTTCAAATCCAAGTTATAAGCTTGGACAAACGTCACCAATTTCGATTACAGTTAACTAATCATTAATCTCATGAAGAAATTAGTATTTAATGTTTTAATCTTTGCACTACTAGGTTTGAGCTATGGATTTGCTCAATCCAACTTGCTTAACGCTAAAGTACCACAAGAAGTTGGGCAACTGAACGAACAACAGATTGAAGCAGATAATGCTAATCCAATTGAATACGGTTTTGTAGATGATCGTGATGTCATCTGGTCGAAAACAATATGGGAAATTATTGACCTAGACGAAAGAATAAACTTCCCTTTTTATTATCCAACTAAAAATAACGGCTACTTGTCTAGTAATAGACAATCTTTATTTAGAGTATTGATGGACAACATTCAAGAGGGAAATATCACAGAAGTTTACGCTACGGATTATTTTAATGAAAAACTTACTTACGAGGATTTAAAGCCAATCTTAGAATACAGTGTTTTAACCGAAGACGGAAGAATTAAAGCAAATTCTGGAGAAGAAGTGTCTCAAGACGATTATGACACCTATATCATAGACTCTTTTAAAGTCATTCAATACTTTGTTAAAGGGACTTGGTACTTTAATAAAAGGTTAGGGGAAATGAAGTACAGACTTCTTGGAATCGCACCTGGAGCACCGGATGTTTCTACTTTAGCTGATTCATCCGCTGAGAAGGTAATTATTCCTTTATTTTGGGTTTGGTTTCCTGATGCAAGAGAAACACTAAATAAACACAAAGTATTTAACCCTCGAAATTCTTCGCAGCCCATTACTTTTGATATGATGTTAAATTCAAGAAGATTTAATGGAACCATATATAAGGAAGAAAACGTTTATGAAGATCGTGAAGTTAAAGAATACATCTATGAAGATGCCTTGCGACAACTTTTAGAATCGGAACGTATCAAATCTGTCATTAGAGATTTCGAACAAGATATGTGGAACAACTAGATTGTTTTTTATTATAAGAAAAAGCGCTATTGGTAACAATAGCGCTTTTTTTGTAATATTTTTATAGAGATGAAACATTCCTTAATAGTAGGTTGCGGATTGGCAGGGTTCCACTATGCAAATACATTGCAAAAAGAGAAGAAAGATTTTTATATCATAGCGGATCAGGCTGAAGGGGCTAGTAGAAATGCGGGAGGAGTTCTTAACCCAACTGTTTTAAAACGCTATACCATGGCATGGAAAGGAACTGTATTTTTTAACACTGCCCTTTCTACCTATAAACAATTTGAAAAAAAACATCATACTTCTGTTTTTGTAGAGTTACCTATTCATCATTACTTTAATCAAAGCTCAGATCACAACAACTGGTCTGTAGCTGCACAAAAAGAAGGGCTAAATGATTTTTTGTTAGCGCCAATAGAACACAAAGAATCAAATTCCATAAAAGCAAAATTTGGACACGCTGTACTACAAAAAGTTGGAAAAGTGGAAATTAAAAAAATCTTAGATCTATTTAAAGAGCACTTGTTAGAAGACCAATTCATCGAAGAAGTATTTGATTATAATGCATTGGAAATTCATAAAGATGCGATTACTTATAAGGGGTTAAAAGCAAAGCATATCGTTTTTTGTGAAGGATATGGTTTAAAGAAAAACCCTTGGTTTTCCTATCTTCCTTTGACAGGTTCTAAGGGAGAATTCCTTCATATTCGAGCCAAGGGCCTTACGACCAAAGCAATAATCAAAGGAGGCTTGTTTATAGTGCCTATAGCTGAAGATCTTTTTTGGGTAGGGGCTAGTTTTGCTAGAGAAGACAAAACCTTAAAGCCAACAGCCACTGGGAAGAAATGGCTTTTATCAAAGCTTAAGCAGCGATTGAAAATCCCTTTTGATGTAGTCTATCATGGTACAGCTATTCGACCTACGGTTCAAGATCGCAGACCTCTTTTAGGGGTTCATCCTCAGTATAAAAACCTCTTCGTTTTTAACGGTCTAGGAACACGAGGTGTGATGATGGGACACTTATTGTCCCAATGGCTTTACACTTTTATTGAGAGGAAAAAAGAATTACCAACAGAAGTAGCGATTGATCGATTTGAGACTTATTTTAGCAATCCTAAAAAATAGTATGTTTAATGCGCATGACATAACCGTCAGCTTTGGAGGAGAAACCTTGTTTGATGAAATCTCTTTCAGATTAGGGAAAGGAGATCGGGTAGGTCTCATTGGCAAGAATGGTGCAGGAAAGTCTACACTATTAAAATTAATGGCTAAAGAAAATCAACCTACCTCTGGAACATTTGCACTAGAAAAGAATTGTAAAATAGGTTATTTACCCCAAGATTTAGATTTCGAGAATGGAAGAAGTGTTTTGGAAGAAGCTTATTTAGCGTTTGACGAAATCAAAAAGATAGAAGAACGACAAGAGGAAATTCATAAAATAATTGAACTTACGGAGGATTTTGAGAGTACTTCTTATTTAGAAGTACTGGATGAATTTACCGAGCTCAATAACCACTTTGAAATGATAGGAGGATATCATTACCAAGCTCATACTGAAAAGATATTGTTAGGACTGGGATTTTCTGTGGAAGAATTGAATGCCCCAACAGACACCTTTTCTGGTGGATGGAGAATGCGTATAGAGCTGGCAAAACTATTATTAAAAGACAATGATATTCTTTTACTGGATGAACCTACCAATCATTTAGATATCGAATCTATTATTTGGTTAGAGCAATTTTTAAAAAAGTATAAAGGAGCATTGGTAATGGTTTCTCACGACCGTATGTTTTTGGATCAGGTAACCAACAGAACCATAGAAATAGTTCAACAACGAATCTTTGATTTTAAAAAGCCTTACTCAAAATATATGGAGTTGCGTCAAGAACTTCGCGCTCAACAACATGCTGCCCAAAAAAATCAGGAGAAACAAATACAACAAACGGAAAAGCTCATTGAGCGTTTTCGCGCAAAAGCCTCAAAGGCTAGTATGGCTCAGTCACTGATCAAAAAGTTAGACAAAATGGATCGTATTGAAATCGATCCTGAAGAAAATAGAAAAATAAAGTTTGAATTTTCTATTTCTAAACAACCTGGGAAAATCATCTTGGAGGCAAAGGATGTCTCCAAAGCTTTTGGAGAAAAACAAGTACTTAGAGCTGTAAATGTCGAAATAGAACGAGGAGAAAAAATAGCTTTTGTTGGTCAAAATGGACAGGGAAAATCCACTCTAGCTAAAATTCTCGTTGGGGAATTAAAAAGTAGTGGCGAGGTACGTCTTGGGCACAATGTTGAAATTGGTTATTTCGCGCAAAATCAATCTACCTATTTAGATGGAAAGAAAACAGTTCTTGCGGCAGCGGAAGATTCAGCTACTCCAGAGAATAGGACAAAAGTTAGGGACCTTTTGGGATCCTTTCTCTTTCCTGGAGATGCAGTAGAGAAAAAAGTACACGTTCTATCAGGTGGGGAACGTAATCGCTTGGCGCTTTGCAAACTACTACTTCAGCCTTTCAACGTACTTATAATGGATGAGCCAACCAATCATTTAGATATAGCATCTAAAAATGTTCTCAAAGAAGCACTTAAGAAATTTAAAGGCACCTTAATTCTGGTTTCGCATGACCGAGACTTTGTACAAGGACTATGCGAAAAGGTCATTGCCTTTAAAGAGCAAGAGGTAAAAGTCTTTTTGGGAGATGTAAATGCTTATTTGGAACATCAAAAACTCTCTTCTATTAAAGAGCTGGAAAAGAAAGCTAAAGTAAAGGAAACAGTCTCATACAAGCAGAAGGAAAATTCCTACGAAAAGCAGAAGGAATTACGTGGAGCCCAACAAAGAATCTCAAAAATTGAAAAACAAATTGCAGATTTAGAAAAGGAAATCAAAGCAATTGATTTTGATTTAGAAGTAGATTATGAAAAGACCATTAGCCAGTCTAATTTTTTTGATTCTTACCATGCCAAGAAAAAGGAACTAGAAACACTAATGGAGAAATGGGAAGAGCTCCAGCTCCAAATTGAATAAAAGGTCTTAAGCTTCTATTAAATCGGTCATACTTTGTAGATAGCGTTCAGCATCTAAAGCAGCCATACAGCCTGTGCCTGCAGCTGTAACAGCTTGTCGGTATTCTTTGTCTTGCACATCTCCAGAAGCAAAGACACCAGGAATATTGGTAGCGGTAGATTTTCCTTTAGTAATTAAGTAGCCTGCATCGTCCATGTTCAATTGCCCCTTAAAGATTTCAGTATTGGGTTTGTGACCAATGGCAATAAATAATCCAGTGATGGCTATTTCTTCAGTTGCACCAGTTTGGTTGTTCTTCATTCGAAGTCCTTTTACAACTTGATCCCCTAATACCTCATCTATTTCTGTATTATAGCGAAGATCAATATTGGCTGTCTTGGTTACTCGGTGTTGCATAGCTTTGGAGGCACGCATATGATCTTTTCGCACTAGCATAGTGACTTTGGAACAAATCTTGGCCAAGTAAGTCGCTTCCTCTGCTGCGGTATCTCCACCGCCAACTATGGCTACCTCTTGACCTTTAAAGAAAAAGCCGTCACATATCGCACAGGCAGAAACTCCACCCCCTCTAAGACGTTGTTCGCTGGGAAGTCCTAAATACTTTGCTGTAGCCCCAGTACTTATAATAATACTTCGTGCTCGTATCTCAGTGCCGTCTTCTGTAAAGGCTTTGTGGACGCCACCAGCTTCGGAAGAAAACGCTACTTTACTGATAAATCCTACACGAACATCCGTTCCGAAACGTTCCGCTTGCTGTTGCAATTGAACCATCATCGTAGGGCCGTCAATTCCTTCGGGATAACCGGGGAAATTATCCACCTCCGTTGTTGTTGTAAGTTGGCCTCCAGGTTCCATTCCTGTGTAAACAACAGGATTGAGATCCGCTCTAGCGGCATAAATGGCTGCAGTATATCCAGCAGGGCCGCTTCCAATAATTAAGGTTTTGAGAACTTCCATATCGTGTTAATTTTGTTCAAATGTAAACCATATCTTTTAGTTGTATCTTCGTTTTCCATTAGATTTATTAATAATTTATCAATGTTGTTTATGAAATGGAATTACTTGTTTTCTTGTTTAATTTTTTTGAGTTGTACACCTGTTAAGACACCTACCGCTGAAGAAATTATTAAGCAATCTGTAGATGTGTATGGATGGAATCAAAAAGAATATAGTCTAGTCTTTGATTTTAGAGATTACGAATACGAACTTATTCGAAAACCTTCTTTTTATTCTTATCAACGCATTACAGATAAAAAAGAGGGACGCATTCGAGACCTTATGAATTCTAACAATTCTTTAAAAAGGTATATTGATGACCAACAGATTAGTCTCGAGGACAGCATCGTTAAGGTCTATTCCAATTCGCTGAATTCCGTTTTATATTTTTTCCAACTCCCAAGACCTCTATTAGATTCAGCAGTAATATCCTCCTATACAGGAATAACAAAAATTGAAGATAATGATTATTGGACCCTTAAGGTTACATTTAAAGAAGCGGGAGGAGGAGAAGATTATCAAGACGAATACCGCTATTGGATTGATGCGAAGACTCATCAAATAAAATATTTAGCCTACAATTATCTTACGGATGGAGGAGGAACTCGGTTTCGAGTTGCAAAAAATTTCAGAAGATTGGGAGGTTTTTTATTTCAGGATTATACCAACTTTAAACCAAAAACAAAATTCTTATCCTTAGATTCACTTCCTAAACTATATTTCAGAGGAAAACTTGAAATAGTCTCCCAAATTGAAAATCAAAACATTCGAGTTTCAAAACCATAAAAAAACCCTTTTCTAAGTGAAAAGGGTTTGAAAAGAAATCTTTATTAGTGTGGTTTAAGTACTAATAGAAGAATGTGCATCGATGACATACTTTTTACAAGATTCAAAATCTTCGAATACTTGTTCTTCAGGAATTAGTTTGCCTAAAATCCCGATGGTTTTCATCAAATATTTTGGTTGTTCTTGAAGCCCAATGAAAATAATTTCAATATCCTTATTGATCAAATCCAACAAAACATCTTCTAGTGCAAATAAACCCGATTGATCGATGTATGGTACTCTGCTCATCCGGAGGATCAAGATGTTTGCTGATTTTGGAATTTGATTAGAGATATTAACAAATTCGGAAGTAAACCCAAAAAATAAGGGTCCGCTGAGGTGTTTGATGAATACGTTTTCAATAAAGGAAGCACTCAATTTTTTATCATCGGCCCACATTTTTTCTTTAGCTACAGTGGTTACCCGAGTATCATCTTTTCCTAAATCTCCCATTTTCTTCATAAAGAATAATGAAGCTAAAACTAATCCGATGCCAACGGCATAGACAAGATTCCAAAAAACAGAGAGTAGAAGTACCACTGCCATAATAACTACTTCGGTACGAGGAATTTTAGAAAGTGCGTTTAAACCTTTGTAGTCCATAACCCCAATTCCTACTGTAACCAAGATACCTGCCAGAACAGCTGCTGGGATTTGTGATGCCAATGGACTCAAAACAAGAAGAATAGCAAGTAAGACAACTGAAGCGACCATACCTGATAATTTGGTTTTACCACCGGACTGGATATTTACTACAGTTCGTATGGTAGCTCCTGCTCCTGGGATCCCCCCAAAAACCGCTCCAATAGAATTTCCAATTCCCTGACCAATAAGCTCTTTATTGGGAAGATGACGTGTTTTGGTAAGGTTATCTGCAACTACTGAGGTAAGAAGCGAATCAATCGCTCCTAATAAAGAAAGGGTAAGTGCTGTGAGAATATAAGGGACGACTTCAAGAAAGTTAAAGTCAGTAAAAAGCGTCCATTGAATTCTAGGAAAACCTTGAGGGATTTGCTGAATGGATCGATAGTCTATGCCAAACCCTATAGCAACTCCTGCGACAACTATCAGAGCTACCAATGTACTTGGAATGGCAGTAGTGATTCGTTTAAACCCATAAATTATTCCTATTGTACCCAAGGCTAAAAGGACTTCAATCCAATTGATTGCGCCAAGAGCTCGGGGAAGGGTTTTTATAGTTCCTACGACTCCAGAGGAAGCATTTTTAGCTAAATTTTTTGCTTCATCATAAATGGAGCTTTCATTCACCTCGCCGGCTCTTTTGATTGTTTCCTCAAAATCTTCTAAAACAAGGAGTCCCTCTTTCGATTCATCAATGAGAATCTTTTCAAGCAAATGTTCCTCAGCAAGAGGTTTAAATTGCTCTACGTATTCTGAATCATTTTTGACATCATAACCTAAGACAGGAAGAACTTGAGTTATCAAAATGATGACACCAATGGCTGTCATAAATCCTGAAACTACGGGATAGGGAATGTATTTGATATATTTTCCGAGGCCTAATAACCCCAATCCGATTTGGAATAAACCACTGAGTAAAAAGACTGCCAAGATGTAAGGCAGTGCTTTTTCAATAGATCCGTTGTGTACGCTAATGATGGTAGCAATAACCACCATGCTCACCGCTGTCATAGGTGCAGTAGGTCCCGATATTTGAGTGGGAGTACCACCAAATAATGCAGCAAAAAAACTTAAAAAGATAGCGCCGTATAAACCAGCACTAGGACCAAGTCCCGAGCTCACCCCAAAGGCAAGAGCCAATGGTAATGCTACTATCCCGGCAGTTAAACCACCTAAAACGTCTCCTTTAATATTTGTAAACATATTTTTAAAAGTATTAAGTTGATTCCCATTAGGGAAAATTAAAACAAAGTCAATAAGATTGATAAGAGTCTACTAAGCTTCTGGGGGAGGGCTAAAGTATTTTTGATCCACAGAAACGTAAAGGTTCTGATCGAAATAAATCAGGTGAGATAAATTCAAACCATCTGTGGGTAGTGTTGTTCTGATTTCCGGGGGGATTTTTTTATCGCTTTCCTTTTCATCAATTTCGTTATCCTTTTCCGAATTGATATAGGTAATGGTATGTTCAAAAGTGTCTGGAAAAAACAAGTTTAGACTTGGAGCAAGGATGCCTAGGTTGAGGTAAAACAAAAGCAAGATGGCAAGAGTTCTCTTCACTTATTTTTTTTTCAAAAATAGATGTTTTAAACCAATCAAAAAAATCGTAAATAAAAAACTTCTATCCGAAAGAAATCTTAAATTTGATTTCGCAACAATTTTTAGTAATGATAGATCAATCAAAAGTTAAGCTCCTAGAGTATAAAGCTCCTGGAAGCTTTGAAGAAACTCGATATGAAAAATTACATAATGTTATTGCTGCTAATTCTTCTGAGGGGTCTAAAGCAGTAGCACATACCATTGCCAATCTTATACTTGAAAAGCAAAAGAAAAAAGAAGTTTGTATTTTAGGATTAGCAACAGGATCCAGTCCCATAAGTGTCTATAGGGAATTAGTTCGATTGCATCGGGAAGAAGGCTTGAGTTTTGAAAACGTAATCACCTTCAATTTAGACGAATATTATCCCATCGCAAAAGAAGATGTTCAAAGTTATTATTATTTCATGCACGATAACCTTTTCAATTGGGTAGATATCAAACCAGAAAACATCAATTTTCCAAATGGAGAGGTAGAGCTTGAAGAGTTACGAGATACTTGTATTGCCTATGAAAAAGAGATCAAGAAACTCGGAGGAATAGATTTACAAATTTTAGGCATCGGAAGAACAGGTCATATAGGATTTAACGAACCAGGATCACATTTAAATTCTCAAACCCGAACCATTACACTAGATCATTTAACTCGTTTTGATGCAAGTTTATCTTTTCAAGGATTAGAAAACGTACCCCGTAAGGCAGTAACCATGGGTATACAGACTATCTTGAATGCAAAACAAATACTTTTGATGGCTTGGGGAACTTATAAAGCGGAGATCATCCAAAAAGCTATTGAAGGAAAAATTTCAGATAAAATTCCTACGACCTATCTTCAATACCACAAAAAAACAACATTGGTTCTCGACCCAGAGGCAGCTTCAGAGCTAACGCGTATTAAGACTCCTTGGTTGGTTAGTAGTTGTGAATGGGACAAAGCAAATCGATCAAAGGCAATTTCTTGGTTATGTGAAAAAACCCAAAAATCTATACTAAAGTTAACGGATGAAGATTACAATCAAAACGGGATGTCAGATCTATTAGCACAACACGGGTCTTCTTATGATCTAAATATAGAAATGTTTAATCGCCTTCAACATACAATCACCGGATGGCCAGGGGGAAAGCCAAATGCAGATGATGCATACCGCCCTGAAAGGAAATATCCTGAAAAAAAGCGTGTCATTATCTTCAGCCCTCATCCCGATGATGATGTGATTTCTATGGGAGGAACATTTGACCGTTTGGTATCTCAAGGACACGAGGTCAACATAGCCTATCAAACTTCGGGGAATATTGCGGTTTCGGATAGCGATGCATTAAAATATTTAGAAGTTACTTCAGATCTTATAGGAGAAAAAAAGGATAAAAAGTTGGATTTCTTAAAAAACGCTTTAAAAAATTCCAATCCCCAAAAGGCAGCACCTAGAAATGTTTGTGATTTAAAGGGAAGCATCCGAAAATGTGAATCTCTTGGGGCAACCCGTTATATGGGAATACCCGATAGTCAAGTTCATTTTCTTAACCTTCCGTTTTACGAAACAGGGATGATTGCTAAAAACCCAATATCCAAAGAAGATATTAAACTCACTAAAGCATTAATTGAATCTATAAAACCCCATCAGATATATGCTGCTGGAGATTTGGCAGATCCCCATGGAACCCACAGAGTTTGTCTCGATGTTATTTTTGAATCCTTAAAACAACTCAAATCGAAACCCTTTATGAAAGATTGTTGGGTTTGGTTATACCGAGGAGCTTGGCATGAATGGGAGATACACGAAATTGAAATGGCAGTTCCTATGAGCCCTGACCAAGTATTGAGAAAACGCAAATCCATTTTCTATCATCAGTCTCAAAAAGATGGAGTAATGTTCCAAGGAAACGACCACAGAGAATTTTGGGTTAGAGCAGAAGAAAGAAATTCCTTCACGGCAAAGAAATACAAAGCTATGGGCTTGGCAGATTATGCTGCTATGGAAGCATTTAAAAGGTATTTTTTCTAATCTATATTAAAGGATTCAATGCGATAAGTGTAGGCAGCTCTTAGGGATTTAATTTTTCCTAGAGAGTCCAAAAAATAGCTTTTTCTTCTTTTGTTTAAAAACAAGCCTGTTTCACTTTCCACGCTTTCATTTACAATCAAACTTGTACGCTGCTTGTGATAAACCTGAGCCGCAAGTAGCCTATAGTTGTTTTTGTCGAAGTAATAGCTCCAAATATCTCCGTTATCTGAATTGGAATAAGTAGCTTTAAGACCATAAACAGCTATAGAATCTAAAAGTTTTTTTTCACCGATATAGTCAAGACGTAAATTTTGATCAAGAAGTTTAAAGGGTTGCCAAAAGACATAAAGAGCGGCATCTAAACTACTTTCTGTCTGTGCTATTTGCAAGCTGTCATTCTGAAGTTGATCGTTTTGGTATAGTAAAACCCCTTTAGAGTTTTTAATGGCTCGATTTACTTTCCCGCCTTTCATCCATATCATTTCTGTTACTTGTGGTCTCCAAAGGTGGGTAATTTTCTGAGATATTTGTTGCTCAATTTCACCTGAAGCTTCGTAAAGAGTGGTTTCTTTTAAGTAGCTAATAGAATTTACTTTTTCCCAAAGGGATTTTCCACCATGAGCTTTTATACTCTTTTGGAGGATTTCTAAAGCCTTTTGCTCTTCCTTTACACATCCTAATAGGGTAAGATTTGCAAGGAAAAGAAAGAATGAAAAAACAAATGATAAAGTCCCTTTCAATTTATTTGTACTTTAGGTAAAAATAAAGTTGATTATGCGATTTTCAAAAATTTCATTTCCTAAAATGATTGCAATAACATTTGCTCTTTTTGTTACAACTGTACATGCCCAGCAAAAACTTTCAAAAAGACAAATAGAAAAAATTAAAACAGAAATCTTAAATAAAGTCCAAGACCGCCATAAAAATACCCAGGTCATGGTAGATAAGATTTTCAGTTTTGCAGAGCTAGGTTTTCAAGAATATGAATCATCCGCATACCTAACAAAAATATTAGAAGAAGCGGGTTTTACTATCGAGAAGGGTATCTCGGGGATTCCCACTGCTTGGATGGCGCGTTGGTCATTTGGGGAGGGACCCGTTATTGCATTAGGGAGTGATGTAGATTGTATCCCGAAAGCATCGCAATATCCTGGGGTTGCCTATCACAAACCTATGGTCGAAGGTGCTCCTGGACATGGAGAAGGACATAACTCTGGCATTCCTGTAGTTATTACTGCAGCGTTAGCTCTCCAAGAACAAATGAAGAATAATGACCTAGGGGGAACACTAATTATTTGGCCTGGAATCGCTGAAGAATTAGTTGCTTCAAAAGCATGGTATGTTCGTGATGGCTATTTCGATGATATTGATCTTTGCATTTTCACCCATGTGAGCAATAATCTTTCGGTTTCTTATGGACAAGCAAGGGGAACAGGATTAATCTCTGTAGAATATACTTTTCAGGGAGAGGCAGCCCATTCTGCTGGAGCACCATGGCGAGGGAGAAGCGCATTAGATGCAGCAGAATTAATGAATGTAGGGTGGAATTACAAACGCGAGCACCTTCATCCTTTAAAGCGTTCTCACTCTATTTTTATTGATGCAGGAGATCAACCCAACGTAGTCCCATCAAAAGCTTCAATTTGGTATTACTTTAGAGACATCACTTATGATGGTATTATGAAAATGTACAATGATGCAAATAATATTGCAGCAGGAGCAGCTCTAATGACAGATACCAAGGTAAGCTCAAAAGTTTTAGGAACGGCATGGCCGAGACACTTCAATAAAGTGATTGCTGAAACCATGTTTGAAAATATTCAAAAGGTAGGGCTACCTACCTGGTCTGAAGCAGACCAGCAGCTCGCAAAGGCAGTACAAAAAGAGGTAAATTCTAATAATCAAGAAGGACTATCAACAAAACTTTCTGATTTAGGACGCCCTTTAAAAAACCCAGTAAGTGGAGGTTCAGATGATATTGGGGATATCTCTTGGGCTGTACCTACTGTAACCTTACGTTTTCCATCAAATATCCCTGGGCTTCAAGGGCATCATTGGTCCAATGCGATTACCATGGCTACACCCATTGCTCATAAAGGTGCAACAGCAGGGGCTAAGGTTGTTGCCACTACAGTAATCGATTTTTTGACCAAACCTCAACTTATTGTTCAAGCTAAAGACTATTTTAAGAACGTTCAAAGTAAAGAAGTTCAATACCAACCCATGATTACAGAAAAAGATCCCCCACCAAAATATTTAAATGAAGGCATCATGAAAGAATTTCGTTCCGAATTGGAGAAGTTTTATTATGATGAGACCAAGTATGACAGCTATTTAGAGCAATTGAACATTCAATACCCTACTCTTAAATAAAACAAAATGAAACGTTTTTTTTATGTGCTTTTTATAATTAGCGCAAACCTCCTTGTAGCTCAAAAAAAGGTTTCCAAAAAAGATTCCTTACTAATTGTTAAAACGCTATTTCAACAACAGGCCGTTTGGAATCGTGGGGATATAGATGCATTTATGGAAGGGTATATCAAGTCGGATGCTTTGGTTTTTTCTGGTGCTTCAGGACCTATTTATGGATGGGATGCGACTCGAGCACGCTATAAAAAGGCTTATTCCAATAGAATCTTGATGGGGACATTAAAATTTGATATTCTTAGCATGAAACTTTTAAGTTCCAAAGTGGTTCAACTTCAAGGAAAGTTTTATCTAACTCGTGATATTGAAGACAGTAGTGGTTATTTCACATTGACATGGCTTAAAAAGCAATCTCAGTGGCTTATTATTTCAGATCATACTTCATCATCAAAATAAGGATATGCAAAAAAAAATAGGCTTTTTTTTAGGCCCTCTAGGGTTCTTTATTATACTTTTTTTAGGCCCTTTTGAAGGTTTGTCTCAAGCAGGGCAATCGGTTTTAGCAGCTACCTTCTGGATTGCGTCGTGGTGGATTACAGAAGCGATACCTATTGCCGCTACAGCTTTACTTCCTATTCTTCTTTTTCCACTTTCGGGAGGAATGGAACTTTCTGCTACTACTTCAGCTTTTGGGCACAAATATATCTTTCTTTATTTAGGAGGATTTTTAATTGCAATTGGAATTGAAAAGTGGAACCTTCATAAACGTATAGCCATAAATATTATCGATTTTATAGGTTCTGATGTTCGTAAAGTCATCTTAGGTTTTATGGTTGCTACGGCTTTTTTGTCTATGTGGATTTCCAACACGGCTACCTCGGTAATGATGCTGCCCATAGGAATTGCTATTATCAAACAGCTTAAAGAAAATCCAGCAACGGTGGAAAATGAGAATACAATATTTGGGAAAGCGTTGATGTTGGGGATTGCCTACAGTGCTTCAATAGGAGGTGTAGCAACCCTGATTGGGACCCCACCTAATCTTGTTTTAGCAGGGGTTGTTTCAGAAACTTACGGCTATGAAATCACCTTCTTGGAATGGTTTATTTTTGGTTTCCCAATTTCCATTACATTACTTATTTTTTGTTGGTTATACCTTACTAGGATTGCTTATAGATTTGAGCAAAACGAATTTCCTGGAGGGAGAAAAGAAATCGAGCGTTTAAAGAAAGAACTTGGACCCATATCCTACGAAGAGAAACGTGTCGTCATTGTTTTTGCATTAGCAGGATTTTGTTGGATCAGTCGATCATTTTTATTACAAATTTTTTTACCTGCCGTAGACGATACAATTATTGCAATCTTTTTTGGACTACTTCTTTTTGTGCTCCCTTCAAAAAAGGAAAATAAAGCTTTATTAAATTGGAAAGATACGGTTCAATTACCTTGGGGGATTATCATTCTTTTTGGAGGCGGAATGGCCTTAGCAAAAGCTTTTGAAACCAGTGGTCTAGCATTTTGGTTGGGAGAACTAATGACTGCTTTTGGAGGATTACCCTTATTTGTTTTGATTTTGTTGTTGGTTACAGCGGTAAATTTTTTAACAGAAATTTCTTCAAACTTAGCAACGACAGCGATGTTGCTACCTATCTTGGCTCCTTTGGCATTGGAAGTAGATGTTCACCCCTTTGGCTTGATGGTTGGAGCAGCAATTGCTGCTTCATGTGCCTATATGTTACCCGTGGCGACTCCTCCCAATGCAGTTGTTTTTGGGTCAGGGTATTTAAAAGTTCCAGATATGGTATCTCGTGGGATAGCAATGAATATTTTTTCAATTCTTTTTATAACCTTGATGGTTTATTTTTTGCTCCCCCTATTTTGGGAAATCGATTTAAGTATTTTTCCAGAGAAACTTAAGTTGACGCCATAGTTCCCCGGACTTCAAATCTCTGTCGTTTCTTCTTGGGAGACTTCTTCTGAGGTGTTGCCTTCAAAGTTTAACGGAATCCCAAAAGATAAACGAAGGGAGTTTTGCAATTGATTTTTAATTCACTTTTCTTTTTCATTTGAAATGGGATCCATCTCCCAAAAATCAAAAATGAATTTTCGCCTCTTTTTAGCTTTTTTTCGTTCAAAAAAGAGTTTTTTCAGTCTTTTTTCTGCTCTTTTTGATCATTTTAACTCTTTTTTAAATGTTTTTGATTTTTTTTAGTCATTTTTAGATCATTTTGAGTAAAAGACCATTAAAAAGACACAAAATCAAAATACGTATGATAAAAAGGCTCCTTTTGCAAAGTGAAATGCCACCATTCCTTTTCATAGGGTACAAAGCCAGCTGAGATCATGACCTCTCGAAGTAGTTTTCTGTTTTCTTTTTGTGTGGAAGTGATGCTTTTATAGTTATAATGTGAGATTATTCCAAAAAAGTCCCAAGAACTTCCCATATCCAGCGCTTTCCCTTTTTTTGAACCTGACCTATAGACGAGGGTCAGATCTACCGTACTGCCTCTACTGTGGCCACTTTTTTCTGCAATAAACCCCAGCTTAAACAGCCGATTTTTAACTAGTTTGGGATAATATTTTTGTTTTGTTAAGGTGTCTTGCGGTTGTTTCGACCATTCGATAAAATCATTTACTGCTCTTTGTGGACGATATGCATCAAAGATTTTGAGGCCTAAATGTTGAGTCGCTAATTGCTTTTGTACTTTTTTTAAAGCTTTAGCAAGAGCAAGCGTTCCGATAACTTTTTGATTGGGACGATACCCTTGTACGATCCTCCCCATAAAGTTGTCTGTAGTTGCGTAACGCAATTCAACTTTTAGATTGGGGATGTGATTCTCTAAGTAGGTAAATCCTTTAGTTAATTCCTGTGCCCTTCCCAGGCTTAAAATAAAAAACAGTAAGAAAAAAAGTTTAGTATTGAATAGCATAATCTAATAATTGAGGACGAATATTCAACTGATATAATCCGCGTTGAGATCGGAAAGGATAGACTCTATTGGTTAGTAAAATAACAAAACATTCGCTTGCAGTGTCAACCCAAACCATAGTTCCCGTGTAGCCTGTATGACCAAATGTTTTGGGGCTAACTAGTGGTGACGGATACCGATCAGGATCTGATAAATCGAGACTGGGTTTATCAAATCCCAGCCCCCTAGGATTATCTCCCTGAGGATAGGTTCTTTGGCTGAAAAGTTCAATAGTCTCTGGTTTTAAATACTGAGTTCCCTTATAGTTTCCCTTGTTTAGAAGCATTTGCAATAAAGGGGCTATAGAAGTTGCATTTGCAAAAAGTCCTGCATTTCCTGAAATCCCTCCCATTAGCGAGGCAGCTTCGTCATGAACCCAACCGTGAACTAATTGTTTTCTAAATAAGGTATCTTTTTCGGTAGGGACGATTACATCTTTATTGAATTTCTTTCTTGGAAGGAAACCGAGGCGTTTCAGTCCCATGGGTTTATAAAATTGAGTATTTAAAAATTCATCAAAAGCTTGTCCTGTCATCTCTTGTACCAGCTTTGGAATTAAAAAATAGATCAATCCAGAATAGACCATTTCCACTTTAGCCTCTAAAGGAGTTTTTTTTATTCGGCGCATAATCTTATTCTGATATCGCTTATGCACGAACAAATTATCGCTAACAGGATTCGGAAAGCGTGAGTTTTGAATTTTAGAAAGAGTATTTCCTTTAAAAGCTCCATTATTTTTATAAACCATGTTTTGATGGGTGATGTAGGGTGTCCAACCCGCGTTATGACTCAATATTTCTTTTAAAGTGTGATTTTTCTTATTACTTCTTTTTAAGAGGGGGATGAAGCTTGCCACCTCTTTATCCAAGTCCAATCCATAGGATTCATAGAGTTTCATTAAGGCTAATGTACTGCCCAATACTTTCGTCACCGAAGCTAGATCATAGAGATGTTCCTTAGAAACAGGATTTATAGAGTCATAGGTATGATAGCCGTAGGTTTTGTTCAACCGAATAGAGTCTTTTTTATAAATCATCACTTGCGCCCCTGGAAAAGCTTTGTTTTTTATTCCGTCATTTATTAATAAATCAACTTTTCTAGTTAGATCAGGATATTCCATTGGGGTTAATTGTTGAGACCTTAGGATAAAGCACCCGAAAAATGTTAAAGCAGTAATTAGCGATATCCTCATGTCTACAATTTGAATTACAATCAAACAATATAATGATAAAGATATCGTTAAAAAAAATGAAATCATACGTTTTTAAAATTTAGAAAATCGATCAAAAAAGGACGACTCCCCATGGCCTCTAAAGCCGTTTTAATATTAAGTTTATTATTTTTTGCGCTTCCTTTTTGGAGCCATGCTCAAGAGGAGGAAGAAGCCGTTTTCGATGAGGAACTCCTATTTGGTGCGGTCATCCAATCTGAAATGGGAGGAAAACGCATGAAGTTTTATGGGAATACCCGTTTTAATTTTAATCAAGCGTATTTCTCCAACTGGATTTCGGGAGGGGAGAGTGCCCTTACTTTTTTATACGGGTTGGATTATAATTTTAATTATTCTGATCGCAATGGCCTAGTTTGGGACTCCAATTTACTTTTGTCCATTGGGACCACTTATATTTCAGGAAATAAATTTTTAAAGAAAGCTGATGATCGGTTTGAAATAGGATCACTTTTAGGAAAACAGATCAATCAATATTGGAATTATTCAGGCCTGTTAAATTTAAAAACTCAACTTTTGCCAGGCTATCGGTTTTATTCTGAAGAAGGTGTGGAAAAACGCGAGCAAGTTTCTCAATTTTTATCACCTTTAATTATGCAAGCTGGTTTAGGATGGTATTATAAAAAAAGTAATAATCTTAGAGTCAACCTTTCCCCAGTAACAGGAAGGGCGATTATCGTTTCAAAAAAGTACACTGAAAACATTGCCGAGGATACCAAGTATTTTGGTGTAGATGCCAATAAAAGAGCAAAATTGTTTTTTGGAGCTTCTATAACGGGATTCTACAAGCGAGAAATCATGAAAAATATTTTTTGGGAAAATAATTTTAGTATTTACGTAAATTATCTAGAAAAAACTCAAAATGTTGATTTTGAATGGAATGCAAATATTAGATTTAAAGTGAATAGCAAGGTGTCAGGAAACTTTGTTCTTCATCTGCTGTATGATGATGATTTATTGAGTGAACTGCAATTGAGAGAACTTTTGGGTCTTGGGATTAATATTGATTTATGATTATTCTTCTCCTCGCGCTTTTCTAAGGAACCAATTGTAATTGTAAAACGTTATAAAGACATTATAAATACTTCCTTGACCCCGAGGATACATCTCTACGACAACTTTTTTGTTTGAATCTACAAAACGAATACATGGAAGGTTTTTTTTGATTAATACGGGGTTTGACCAGTTTTCTTGTGCATAAACCACTTTATAACTCTGAGATTCAAAATAAGCTCGGACTTTTTTTAGATAATTTCCTGCTTGTTGGAGGCTTAAATTTTTTTTACTTCCCAAATTGATACTTATGAGTTTGTCATCTTTTTCAACTAAAGATTTTTTTCGAAGAGTAAATAAAGTTCCTGGACCAAAAGAGAGATTCTTAAGTGTTTTACCCTCGTTAGTTAAAACACTTTTTGCTTCCGCTATGGGCATTTTAAATTCGAAAGACTTGAACAGTTCTTGCCCAAAAAGTGTTCCAGAAAGATGGAGGCAGAATAGAAGCGTTATTAGAGAAAAATACTTCATTTTGATTTTTCATGGTTTCTGTAAAGATAATAAGTCTTTAAAAATTTGTAATTATTTTTCGATAGGAAGAATTAAAAGAGAATGGCTACTTTAGATTCATCAAAAGAAGGCTTTAAATATGAAAGAACGCTATGCTTTAATTACTGGAGCGTCTTCAGGCATTGGATTTGAAATCGCGAAACAACTGGCTCAAAGAAAATTTTCTCTGGTTCTTATCGCCCGTGGGGAGGAAAAATTAAAAAAAGCTGCGAAACAACTAAAAAGGGATTATGGAGTTTCCGTCATTTCTTTTATAGCAGACTTGGAAGACCCAAAAGCACCACAGGCGATTTATGATTATTGTAAAAATCAAGCTTATTTCATAGAATTGTTGGTTAATAATGCGGGATATGCACTTTCCACACCGTTTCACCAAACCCCTATGGAAGCTGAGGAGAAATTTTTGCGGGTATTGGGAATTTCTGTAGTAGCACTCACAAAATTATTTTTAAATGAGATGCTTCAAGCTAAAAAAGGAAAAATAATGATGATTTCATCTGTTGCTGCATTT
>Ga0228657_1000324_pt1 | contig 25105 bp, 20 predicted proteins | sample 70DmetaG_FD_182743 | JGI IMG/M metagenome (GOLD analysis project Ga0228657, IMG submission 182743) | Seawater microbial communities from Monterey Bay, California, United States - 70D | ecosystem: Environmental > Aquatic > Marine > Coastal | place: USA: California | collected 2016-10-07 | reverse complement strand
TGATCAGGGCACCTATCGGATCACCCTGCCCGACGGACCTGCCCCAAATGACGGCTATCCCCATGTGATGTTCTTGCATGGTGCCGGAGGGACAAGCCGGGGCGTTTTGGGGATGGCCCAAGTGGTGCAGCCTTTGCTGGATCGCGGCTATGCGGTGATTGCTCCGCAAGGGCTGTCATGGCGTGGTGGCGAAGGCGGGATTTGGTCGTTTCTGCCGGAAACTACCCGGCCGCGCGCCCGGGATGAGGCTGCGTTTTTCACCGCCGTTCTGTCGGACGCGCATGTCCGACACGGGGTATCGGCACAAAAGGGAATGCTGGCGGGGTTCTCTGCAGGGGGTTTCATGGTGTCCTATTTGGCATGTGAAACGCCCCGCGACTTTCTCGCCTATGCGCCGGTGGCCGGTGGGTTTTGGCGACCGCACCCTACGGAATGTGCGGGGCCTGTGCGGTTATTGCATACGCATGGCTGGGAGGACCGGACCGTACCGCTAGAAGGACGCCCGTTGGGTGACCGCTTCCTGCAGGGGGATATTTTTGAGGGGATGAGCCTTTGGCGCGGGGCGAATAGCTGCGCCTCGCCTGCGCCAAGTGCCGTGTCACAATCGGGTGCTTTTCTGCGCCGAAGATGGGAGTGCGCACCGGGATCTGCCTTAGAACTTGCGCTTTATCCCGGCGGGCACCGCGTACCAGAGGGCTGGGCCGATATGGCACTGGATTGGATGGAACAATTGGCCCCATTGGATCAAGCGACTACTCCCCCGGAATGAACGCCGTCTGAACGGCTTGTTTCACCCTATCTTGCCACCTCAAAGCCGCGCGCCGAATAGCCGGTGCCCGAAGGCTTTGCGGCGTGACCAAAAGCCGGTGATGGGTGGGTCGGCCACTAAGCCAAGAAAGCCCCACAGCCCCCGCCAGCGAAACCGCAATCGGTAATAACCACAGCGAAACCAACCCCGCGGCAATTCCGGTCAACAGGGCGGCGCCAAGTATGGTTTCTAACCAATGGGCGCGCACCAAGTCGCGCAGATCATAGGTTGCGCCGTCTCGTGCTTGGGGTGTCCAGTCGACTGAGATACCGAGGAGGGTCTGAACCACGGCGCGGGTCTGTTGCACCATCAAGATCGGCGCATAAAGGATCGACAACAGTACCTCGGTCACCAAACCAAAAAGAAACGCGCCAACCCCGCCTACCCGCATAATACCACGCCGTTGGACCAAGGTTGCTGCCGCACCAATCAGTTTGGGCGCGATCAATAGGCTGTAGACCAGAAGCATCGCACCGACGTGGCCTTGGGTGCCCATTTCGGGCCATGTGGGGCGTAGGGGCATATCGGGTGAGAAATAAGCGAGAACGCTCCGTTCTTCGCTAGTGCCAATCAAGGCCCAGATAATCAAAAGAGCAAACCAAAGCGGTGATAGCAAATAACCCACTGCCCCATGCAGCAAGTGAAACCGTGACAACCCGTGAAACCCCCGCGCGCGTAACAAGCGCAGGTGCTGTAAATTGCCCTGACACCAGCGTGTGTCGCGGGCGACGTGATCCAGTAGAGCTGGCGGTGCTTCCTCCCACGAGCCGCCCAGTTGCGGCAGAAACCGAATGCCCCACCCTGCGCGCCGCATCAGTCCCGCCTCGACAAAATCATGGCTCAGGATCAGCCGCCCGCCCTGCAATTTTGGCAAGCCCGCGCTGGCTGCAAAGGCCGTGGTACGGATGATCGCGTTGTGACCCCAGTAGTTCCCCTCCTGCCCGGTCCAAAGGGCCAAGCCCTTGGCAAGCGCGGCTCCATACGTGCTGTTGGCGAACTCTTGGGCACGGGCAAACAACGTGCGCGCACCAATAAGGTGTGGAAAGCTTTGGATCAGCCCTGCGCCGGGATCACTGGCCAGGGCATCAGTTAGGGCGCGGATCGCGGGCGCGCTCATCAAGCTATCGGCATCCAGAACCAGCATCGCGTCATGTGCGCCGCCCCAATGCGTGACCCAATCGGCAAGGTTGCCCACCTTGCGGTCCGTATTTTGGGCGCGCCTGCGGTAGAACACTTGCACACGGGACGGCAGGCTTGCCCGTAGATGCGCGAATGCGATTTCCTCGTGCACGGCGGTGTTTGGATCACGGGTGTCGGACAGCATATAAAGAGTAAATGTATGGCCCTGCGCCCGAGTGTGGCTTAGCGCCTCCATCATAGCAGCGGCGTTGCCAAAGGTTAGGTGCGGAGCCTCATTATAGATCGGCATCAAGAGCGCGACATTGAGCGGATCACCTCGCGCGGCGCGGGGTTTGTGGGCGCCCAGTGCCAGTGCCCCCAAAAGAGCCGTGGCAAAGCTGAGCGCGATCCAAAACACACCAAAGCCGATAAGACAGGCCAGAAGGACCTCAACCCAAGACAACCCACCTTGGGCGAACCACTTGAGAAAGACCATCATCAACAGTCCGGTGATGACCAGCGCCGGGGCAAAAACCGCGATCCGTGCCCAGATCACTTGTGGCACGGTCACGGGGGCAGCGTGCGGGTTAGGTGCGCCCTTGTGGGGTCGATCGAAGGCCTGTTCAGGAAAGGCCAAGGGCTGTTGTGGCGGCATATGACCGTATTGAGGGGCGAGGTTCATGCAGGTGCCCTCCACCGGTAAAGCCAGACCTCGGATACTGGTCGGCCCTTCCGCAGAAGCTGTGCGCGTAATTCGGCGGAAGTGCGTCCCTCAGGCTCAAAGCTAAAGGCCAGCCGCACACCCTGCCCGTCCGGCAATCGTTGCAGCAAGCCGTCACTGACCGCGACATCGTTTGAGGAGACATGCACGCCAATGTCCTCAAGCGGACCGTTTAGCTCTGGATGGCCCTCGAAGTCGATCACCATCTGCTCCGCATTTTGTGCGAAATTCAGCCCGGCTAACGTGTTGCTCACACGTGCCAGGTCACGGCGGCGCAGCGGCTCTTCGCCCCATGTCAGGCGATAGTCGAACCGATGCGCGCGCCCGGGCACAAGTGCTTCTCTTGGGCGCCAGTAGGTGACGATATTGTCGTAAATCTCTTTGTCCGCAGGGATTTCGACCAAGCGCACCACGCCTGGTCCCCAATCGCCCAACGGCTCAACCCAGGCAGAGGGACGCGTGTGGTAATGCGCCTCAAGGTCTTCAAAATCCGCAAAATCGCGCGCGCGCTGCATCAGACCGAAACCCTTGGGGCTGTCATCCACAAAAGCCGAAAACCCAAGATCGCGCGGATTGGCAAGTGGTCGCCACAGCATTTCGCCTGCGCCATTCCACACCAACAGCCCGTCACTGTCATGCACCGCTGGGCGAAAGTCGCGAAAGGCCTCGCGGTTGGTTTCATCGTAAAGAAACATGGACGTCAGGGGCGCGATCCCAACATGGTCTAGCGCCACACGCGGAAAGAGCGTTGCGCGCACGATCATTTCGCACCGCTCACCCGGAGTGATCTCAAACCGAAAGGCACCGGTCACAGAGGGGCTGTCCAACAGGGCATGCAGGATAAACGTGCCCGCGTCGTGTGCGGGTGTTTCTACCCAGAAACGCACGAAGTCGGGGAACTCCTCGCCGCCATCGTCGCCGGTCTTGAGGGCAAGCCCCCGAGCCGACAGCCCATAGTTCTGGCCCGTCGCGAGGGCACGAAAATAACTGGCGCCCTGAAACACACAAAACTCTTGATAGATGCCAGCTTTGATCAACTCTGCCCGCAGTCGTAGGCCCGAATAGCCCATCGTCTCATCCAAGGGCAGCTCAGGCGCTTTGTCGGTCTTGTCGAACAGCGCGTAGTCAAAGGCTAAACGATGCGCCCTATCCTCGGCCACGATGTCCACTTCAACCGCTTGGGGAAAGTAGAGGCCGGGATGAAACAGGTCCAACTGAAGGGGTAACCCTGTATCAGACCAAACCGCCTTGGAGGTATTGAACCAAATTTTGCGATATTGATCATAGGTCAGGTTGCGCCATGCCTCGGGCACCAAGGGACGCGGGCGAAACGGAGCCTCGGACAGCGTGCGTGCCATGGTTTCGACTGTGGTGGCGTCGAAGGGCTCATCACTCAGGAAGCGAGGCATAATGGCATGGCTGGGAGCCGCGAACAGCGCCAGCGCCGCCGTGCTTTGCGTGAGAAACTCGCGACGCGTAATCATAGCCGTGCCCTCCAAGGTTGGGACTTGAACCAACCCGCCCCATAGGCGCACAGGATCAAAAGCCCAAAGCCCGTTACGTTCACCATCGTCCACGTCCATGCATTACGGCCAATGTTGTCGAGGACAAAGCCATTCACCCGCGCCAGCACCATGGAAAAGATAAACACCGCAAGGCTTTGCTGACCGACCTTTATGATCAGCGGCAGGATATGTTCCCACACGCGGGCCGCCAACGATGTGCCCCGCGCCATTAAGCGCGCGCCTTTGTGGCCCGCCAAGGCGTAGCCCAAATAGGCCAGCGCCAAGAAGTGCACATACCGTAGAATGCCAAAGTCGGATTTGTCGATCAGACCCTTGTTTGCAACGCGCCATTCGATCACCGGGTTGGTTTCGAACGCAAGGCCGAACCATTCGCGGCTAACGGCGCGCACACCGATGTTCGACAGCGGGACATTGGCGATGACGATGATACCCGCAACAATGAGCAGTGCCTTGTTGATGGGGGGCGCAGGAATCCATCCGCGCATCAGGGCAAAGCCGGTAAAAAACACCAATTGCCAGCCAAAGGGGTTAAAGAACCACTGCCTATCGGACCACGGCTCAGCCGGTAGGTTTAGGTGAAGCCCGCTCAGCCCGACTGCTGCCAAAAGACGTTCTTGAGCAGCCAACCACAACACAATGACCACGCCAGCACTTAGGAACAGTGACACCCGCGACAGAGCTACAACCAAGGGCATCAGGGCCAAAACCACCATATACATTGGCAAAATGTCGAAGTAGTTCGGCACATAGGTCAGCGTGAATAGGCCCACCAACTGGGGCCCCGGATCGGCGAAGACCTTCCACAGGTTCAGGGTCCCGATATAGACCTTGTCGTAGGCCCCGGACTGATCAATTGCCGCCAGCAGGGTCGCGATGGCGAAGAACATCCCGATATGCGCCCAATAGACCTGCCAAATTCGAAATCCGACCCGCGCGGTCCCCAGCCCTAATCCCGCACGGTCAAACGTACGCCCAAAGGCGATCGCGCTGGCCATGCCCGAGCAAAACACAAACATCTCGGTGGCGTCAGAAAACCCCCAGCGCGCCGGTATCCACGATGTCCAAGCGTTGCCGGGAGTGTGTGCCAAAAGGATGATGAACATTGCGATGCCGCGAAAAAAATCCAATCGGGGGTCGCGGATCGCACTGGTGGGTGGTGCCACCGTTCTGGGGGCGTTTTGAAACGCGGTTTCTGGGCTTGTCGTTGTCATACTTGGGTCTTTCCGGGGTCGTGTCGCACAGGAGGCCAGCGGCCTATTGTGCGGCTAAAAGGGCCGCTTGTGTGCGGGCTTGCGACAGCAGCGCGTGGCGTGCGGCGGCGTAACCATCCTCACCTCCGCGCTTCGCTTGCCGATCTGCAAGCAGCGTTTCGACTTGGGCGAATTGCCCCGCGCGCAAGCCTGCGTCGATCGTGATGCGTTCAAAAACATCGCGTTGGGCATGGCTGCCCCCGGCCTTTTGCATGTCGGGCCGTGCGGCCAGTAGGTTGGTGAAAGCGGCGCTATAATTTCCCTCTCCGAAGGCCTCTAGCCCACGGGCTGCGGACAAGCCGGGGGTGGCCATACGCTTGCGTGCAACTGTGTCGGCGTATTTGGCATCTGCGTGCATCCGGCCCAGCATGCGCGCCATGGCGTCCTCACGCCCATCGGCGGCGAGTGCGAGAATGTAATGCAGATCAGCAAAGATGAGGCAGCCATCCTCGGTTCGGCTTTGCGCAAGGTCTGCCAGTTCCTCCCACCGATTGCCGACATCGACCCCTTCCAACTCAAGCCGCATGAGCAGCGATGTCCCGTTTGAGATATCGCGGTAGTCATCGGTTTTGTCGGCTCGGATCTCGGTATCATATAAGCTCATAACCTGATCCATTTGACCCAAGTCCAAGTGCATCAGAGCCTTGTGCCACCACACATGGTAGCGAAAATTGTTGCAATGCGCCCATGCGGCCTCTCGGCCAGAAAGCCAATCCAAACCGCCCCGCGCATCTCCTGTCATGTCATGAACGTGCGCCACGGCGTGCAAGCCCCAAGCGTCATCGGGTGCAGCCTCTAGACCGCGCAGGCCCGTGGTCCGGGCGCTGGCGTATTCGCCGGTTTCTTCTAGGGCAAAGGCCATACAGCCCTGAAAATACCCATGCGCCATGTGGTCTGGGGTATAGGCTTCTGCCACCCGTTCCAATGACGCGCGCATGCCAAGGCTATCGCCCAAAACGAACCGCCATGCGTGCGACAGTTTCATCGCGAGCGCATCTTGGGGCGTGACGCGCAGAATGTGTTCAAGTGACCTAAGGCCCGCATGCGTGTCACCGGCAACGCACGCCTCTAGCGCGGCAACATATATCTGCTCGCGTGGCAATTGATCGGGACAGGCACGCGCGGCTAAAAGAGATTCTGCCGCGACGCTCATCAACTCGCGGCGTCCAAGCAGCAGGTAGAACATGCCCTTTGCCACGTGAGCCAAGGTGAATTGTGGCTCAAGCTCAAGAACGCGAGCCAAGTGATGGGGTGTGTCCGCGCCATGGGCCAGGAACGCCCTGATCGTGCTGTCCCACGCCGCGATCGCCTCGGGGTGGCGCAATGGAATGGGTAATCCGAATGGGTCAGTTGCCATGAAACAGGCCTTTCAAAAGAGATTTGACGCAAATTGAGCGTTAATTCTCTTTCTCAGTCGCAGGCCCGGCGGCGTTCGTAAATTCACGCCCCCGTGACCACACGCAACTGTGACGCTTCTTGCCTATTTTCGTGATCAAATTAGCGGATTTACGCCAAATCCAATGGCTATTCGGTGGGCATATCCCATGGATTATCAGCCTGAAGCCGCTGCGTATCTGCGCCAAACCGGGGCGGTGCATGGCGGTACGTGACCGGCGTTTGCGAGAGTTTGAGCGGGTTTCCGATCAGGTGGCACGTCTCCCCATTGGGCGTTGTCATATCGACCTGCATCTCACGGGCGGCGACTTGATCGCTCGCAAAAACCTGATCCAGCGTTTGTACAGGCCCGACCGGGACTTTGCGCGCTTCAAGCGCGGAAATCAGCCTCTGGGTCGCGATTTGTGCGACCGTTGGTTCCAGAATGCTGGCCAAGGCATCGCGGTGTTTGAGCCGCCCTAGGTTGGTCGCAAACCGTGGATCATTGGCAAGCGCAGGTAAACCAACCGCGTCGGTAAAGCGTTGGAATTGCCCATCGTTGCCCACTGCTATGATCACATGACCATCAGAGGTGGCATAAACACCATAAGGCACGATGTTGGGGTGTCGGTTGCCCCGTCGCCGGGGCAATTCACCGGATGTTAAGTAATTCACCCCCTCGTTAATCATCCACGCAATCTGTGCGTCCACTAGGGCGACCTCAACATGTTGGCCCTGCCCTGTGGCCTCTGCGTGGCGCAACGCTGCAAGCAAGCCAATGGTGGCATACATCCCGCACATCACATCTGCGATGCCCACGCCAACCTTCATCGGCTCACCCTCTGGCTCACCTGTGATCGACATCAACCCGCCATACCCTTGGGCCATAAGGTCGTATCCCGGTTTGTCGCGATTGGGCCCGGTCTGTCCAAAGCCGGAGATGGATCCGTAGACTAAGCTTGGGTTTTCAGCGGCCAGATCGTTGTATCCGAGACCATATTTCTCCAGACCGCCGGGCTTGAAATTCTCGATCAGGATATGTGCATCGGCGACCAGCTTGCGAATATGCGCCTGCCCCTCGGATGTTGAGATATCGACCGCAATGGAATGTTTGTTACGATTGGTCGACATGAAGTATGCGCTAAGATCAGTTTGCGCGCCGGAGGCATCGGTTACGTAATGCGGGCCCCATTGACGCGTGTCATCCCCCCCCGTGACGGGGTTTTCGATTTTCAGAACCGTGGCGCCAAGGTCGCCTAGCGCTTGGGTGCAGGTCGGCCCAGCAAGGATGCGGCTCAGGTCCAGCACACGGACACCGTGGAGCGGCCCGCGCGCTGAAGGATTAGAAGCGGCCGTCATAGCTTTGCCTTTCGATTTCAGCAGCGATCAGAGTGAAGATCTGTGTCTGAGCCAGTCCGTCGGTGACAGCAGCCATAAGGTCATCACGGTTTGAGACGGTTACGCCGTTGCCGCCAAACGCCCGTGCGATGGCGGCATAATCGTGATGGCCAAAGTCCACCCCAAGGTTCGGCATCTGTCGCGCGCGCTGTTTTTTCTCAATCAAGGCAAGCGATCGGTCGACAAAGACCACCATCACAACGGGCAACCCCATTTCGGCTGCGGTCGCGAGTTCACCGGTCACCATTAAAAACCCTGCATCCCCCATGAACGCGATGACATTGGCGTCTGGTGCGGCGATCTTGACGCCGAACGCGAGCGGCATCGCACAGCCCATCGTGCACAGGCCTGTCGATTGCAACAACTGCCCAGGGCCATCGCAGGTCCATGTCTGACTGAGCAAAATGCGGTGTGCGCCGCTGTCGACAGTTGCGATAGTGCCTTTGGGGGCCACAGTGCGCACCGCGTCAATCACCGCCACAGCGCCCCAGTCGTCCGTGCGATCAAAATCCTGCGCCAGTTGGGCACGGGCAGCATTGATCTGCCCCTCAGGCCACGTTTCTGCGGGCGTTGCCGCCATAAGGGCACGCAACGTAGGCTGCAGGTTTCCAACGATATTCATGCTGGCATGGTGCATGTAGTGGTGATTGGGCGCGTGCCCGATATCGACCACCATTTGCCGCGTCGGGTCCCACGGGTTCTGCCACCCTGTCCGCATCTCAATGGGGTCATAGCCCAAGCACAGAACGAAATCCGCCTGTTCAAACAACGGCAGAATGCTCCGGTCGGCCAAAGGCGACAAGCCGGCGCCGCTAAGGCACAGCGGATGATCCTCGGGCACAATGCCTTTGGCTTTGTAGGTCGTGACGATGGGGACATTGAAGCGCTCCACAAACGCAAGCACATCAGTGCTGATGTCTTCACGCACGGCATCCAAACCAACCATCAGAATGGGTTTAGTCGCAGAGGAAAGGGCGTGCACGATGGGATTGACGTCGCTCAGCGTAACCGCAGAGGCCGCAGGCCGATTGGCGCCGCGATCTTCACTCGCAGCATCCGCAACGCTGATAGGCACATCAATATGCACAGGACCCGCGCGCCCTTCTAACGCGATGCTGAGCGCTTTGTCCGCAATTACGTCCGCCGCCTGCGCGCTCAGCGTAAAAGTCGCTTTTGTGATTGGCGCAAACACTGCGCGGTGATCCAACACTTGGTGCGTGTAAATCTCGGCATCATGGGCATCGACACACCCGGTCAGGACAATCATCGGCACGCGATCTTGTTCGGCATTGGCCACGACGTTCACGCCATTCACTGCGCCCGGCCCTACGGTTGCCACCAGAATTGCGGGTGCACCGTCCATGTGGTGGCCACCTTCGGCCATGAAACCACCTGCGTTTTCGTGCTTGCACAGCACAAACGTGATCCCTGCCCGCTCCAGCGCGTCGATCAACGTCAAAACCTCACCGCCCGGCATTCCAAAGGCACGGCGACACCCCGCAGCGTATAGGCGTTGCGCCAAGATATCGGCTGCGCGAAGGGCTTGGGTCATGGAGGTGCCTCTTTATTGTTTGTTCAGAGCGTTTGGCGGCCATATTTTCCCGCACAACAAGGCATGACAAGCGTCTCTGTGTGACACAAGACCCAAGGCATCACATTCTTGGCAATGTTTGTTGCAAAAGGCCCTTGCGCTTGCCCCAGCCTTGGCGCTACACCGCCCGCACGGTGAGGTGGCCGAGTGGTCGAAGGCGCACGCCTGGAAAGTGTGTAGGCGGGAGACCGTCTCCAGGGTTCGAATCCCTGTCTCACCGCCACTTGCCCTTGAGAAACTGATCTCCGATTGAGGCCATCCTGGAATTTTGTTGTTGTTGTCAAAGGTTATAGCCGACGGGCTGTTGAGTGCCTTTCTGGAGGTTTGGCCAGAAATGGTTCTCTGACCCCCGATATTCTCCAAAGCTGTTGACTAAATTGGTTTTGGTTCAGTTTTGTAAGGCATTGTAAAAAATCAGTAATTTATAACTTTCGTTTGCGAAGTTCGAAGTTCCGCACGCTGGGCGGGCGGAACTGGGAGCGAACCATGATGAAAACTAACATAGCAGCCGGTGGCTTCCAGGTTGGACATCAATGCGTACGGCGAAATCCCTTTAGAACAACGCGTTGTGGTAAGATATCCTCCACCTGTGCGTTCTCAAAGGTTCGGTGCTCTCTGATTGTGTTGGGTTTCGGGACGGTTTGGCTCTGGATTTTCGTATATCGACCAAGTCGTCCCATTGGATAACCTGTCATTATTGAAACGATTGCAGGCAGTTGCGGTTCCAGTTCGTCATTGTCCAGCCCCCATCTTCCAGCAAGCACCCGCTTGACCAATTCGGCTTCGCCGTTAACTTCATCAAACGCTTTGTCTACCTCACTCCAAAATTCGAGGAACTCGAGTCTGACATGTGCCTTGGCGATTGATAGATGACGGTCGAGAAAGACCTCATGCAGGAATCTCAACAGTTTTGTTTCTACCATTTTTACGGAGGGAGCATGAACCTTAAAATCCAAGGCCAATGCCTCGGTAGTTGGCCTGGTTTGCAAGGCTTGGGCGGTCCTCAACTGAAATGTCTGTGGGGCAATGGCGGATAATTGCCGTGCCTCCAAAACTGCGACTGCCGTCGGGATGATTTGCTGCAGAAAGCGCTGCGGCGAGGAGGGTTCATCCTCAGGAAATACCGGAACCTCTGCCAGCCAAGCGTAGTTCAGCCAGTCAACATTGCCTTCTGAATCCACGCTCTGGGAGAGGAAGCCGATATGCTGGTGAGCAATTTTTGCAGGTCCCTTTTCAACATCAATGTTGCCCGCTGCTGCCGCACCCAAATAGTCGCCGACGTCAATGACGCCTTCCGCTGCAAGCGCATCGGCTGCCTTTTTCAATTGCAAAAGTTTCAGGGACACGGACAAGGCCTCGCCTGCGCCCTGTGACAGGAGGTTGCCCTCAACCAGCATTGTTTTTCTGAAGTCACCTCCCGTCGGGAGTTCACCGGTAATGATGGCTGTAATTAGGGGCAGTTGATCCTGAAAGGCCTCCGCAGGCGTTCCCCATGCCAATTCAAGCCCCGTGATCAGGTCATTAAGCGATATGTCTCCCTCAATGGATGAGAAGTGTTCGGCAGCCTTGCGCCAAGGGGCCGTGAATTCAGGCCGGAAGTGATAAGGGGCATTGGCGTAGTCGCCATGTACAAGTGATGCCGCCAGACGTCGAAGTATCATTGCCTCTTTTTGCCGGACTCTTTCTCGGGTAATCCGCGTGGGCATCAATTCACCCACCGCTTCAAGGGTAAGCCGCTCCAAAGGCGGTTTCATGATCCGGTTTTCCAAGATGATTCTGTTGTCGTCGGTTTCCCCCGCTAGGACGGTTTCCTCGATGACCAAGGGAAGCAGCGCAATCGTTTGTTCAAAGGTGCCGGTTAGGGGTTGTGAGGGCAGAAGCGTAAGCTGCATGAGGTCACAATATGTTTCCCAATCCACATCGCCGTCCGGACGCTGTGCTTTTGTCAAAGCTTCGAGCCCTACAGCGATCCGGGAAACTGTTGTTTTGCCCATTGAGGGAAAGGACAGAATTTTCGAACTAGGGTAGTTGGCAACATCTCCAATGGTTGATAGCCCCTGTTCTCTCAGTAAGTCGGACTTTTTGCCAAGGTGAAGCCCACCCAAATCCAAAGCCCGAATTTGGGATGAAAGGTTCGCTGGTGGTTCAATGCTGCCTTCCGGATCAGCTTTATTTGGACTTTCGTACTCCCGTTCGGTGGTTTCCGTGATGGGGTGGCGCATGGCCATGATCTGCAGAATTTCTGGGTCTTGCCTTATAGCTTCGGCCAATTTGATCAGGTCACTCCAAAGCTCCAAAAGCTTGACCCTGCCAAAACCGGATGGCAGTTGCCCGATGCCATCGCGCAGTTTTTCAACGAGCATTCCAAACGTGCCGATACCAGCACGCTCCAGCATTGCACCTGCATTCCCGAGGGACTCACGATTGACGGAAAACACTGGGTTGCCAGGGTGGAGTTCCCGAAATTCCATAGAGTTGAAATACAGGCCCTTTGGTTCGAAATCAGGCTGCTGGTAATAGGACAGCCAGTCAACACCGTCTCCGGAAATGCAACCCAGAAGCCTGAAGCTGCACTTAGCCAGCTCATTCCGGTTGACGACAGACAATTCCGGATTGGTCAGAACGTCGGCAATATCGGAAACTTCAAGGCCACCCAAGGATTCAACCTGATCTGATGCTGCCGGATTCATATGAAGATGGCGAATACTGGTCCCGGAAGCAATGCCGCTCTTGTCTTTGCCGTCTTCTGGTAATTCAAATTTTTCCGGCTGTCCCATCATCAGTGCACGCGTCTCCAGCCCCTGAGAATGACTTTCGCCGGAAGCGCATGAGATTGGGCAAGGAAACGAATGCGGTGGAAAGATTCGCTTTCGTCTTTGGATATCTCGATCTCATCGCCCGCCTGTGCGCCGTTGCGGCGCAGATATGCAGTTAGGCAGGTAAGGCGATATTCATTCCGTGTGCCACGTTCGTCGTGAAGCTTATTGTTATAGTAAATGTATTGAAGATCGAGGACGTCGCCATTTTCATCCAGACAATGTATCGTATTGCGTGGATTCTTGACATCCGGATCGAGGTGACCGAGGAAATCCCTGAATTCCCGGTCGCCTTTGGGTATCAGCATCCCGGCCTGATGGCTTTTGGTTTGGCCGGTGTCATTGGCGCTGAGCGTTTTGCGGAATGCTTGGCGTGTCATTTTTTCCTCGGGCTTATGGTGATGGCTTTTTCTAGATCTTCCACATTCCGGTTGGAGACCGGCACGATTTCATTTCCCATTTCGTTTTTCCATGCCGAACGGTCGAGCATGACCCGCTCTATGGTATCTTCATAGTAGAGGCGGTAAATCGTGACCGGTAAGGTTTGGCCCCGTCTGTGGGCCCTTGCGCTGGCTTGGGCCTCAAGGGCCGGGTTCCAGACTGGGGTCAAGTGGATTACGACTGTCGCTGCCGTGATGTTCAGTCCGGCACCGGCTGCCTTCGGGTTGAGGACGAGGATGGCTGGACCGTCAAAGTCACTGAACGTATCAATGACTCCCTGACGCTCTTCCTGGGGCGTGCTTCCATTTATGGCTCCCCAATATGCATCGGGCAGGTCCTGCCCCGCCTGCCTCAAGAGTTCCCCCATCCGGTTGAACAGGGCGAAGACCAAAACCTTTTTCCCGGTGCTGAATGCCTCGTCGATCAAGGCGAGCGCCCGTTCCATTTTAGTGTTGATCAGCGGCACCCCGCAATTCGGGTCGATGACGGCATTTTCGCCCCCATCAATTTCAACCTTGTTCTCCCTCAGCCATGGGTGTGCACAAACGAGCTGCAATTGGAGCGTTGCGACCAAGGCACCAGCCACCGGGTATTGGGCCAAAGTTGCTTCCCGGACGTCTTCGTAGTGGTCAACAAGGTCTTCTTCCATTTCAAGCGGAACGTCGATATCAATCCTTTCGGGCAAGTCATCGGCAACATCCGCGACCTTTCGTTTGATCATGATCGGACCAACGATTTCAGCGACTTCCCTAGCTGTTTCAATGCCGTCTGGGTACCTTTCCTGAAAAGCGCTCAAATCACCCAACACGCCTGGTACGGCAAAATCGGCCAGTGACCACAAGTCAGTCAGACTGTTTTCAACCGGTGTGCCCGTCATCGGAATGGATTTCATGCGGGGAATGGTCGCAACACATTTTCGGCGGTTGGAATGTGGATTCTTGATCGCCTGGGCTTCGTCGCATATCACCCATGACCACTCGAACGCGGCAAAAATCGAGATGTCGTTCACCATGGTGTCATAAGTGGTGATCACAACATTGGCGGACTGCAGTCCCCTGAAGGTGCCTGTTCTTTCCGGGCCACGATGAACAAGGATCGAAAGTGATGACGCAAATCTCTGAATTTCCCTAACCCAATTTGCTATGAGACTGGTAGGGCAGATGATCAGGGCGGGCGCGGCCTCGTCAGGGACCTCCATCATCAGCAGCGCGATGATCTGGAGTGTTTTCCCCAATCCCATTTCGTCCGCAAGGATCAGGCCACCGTGCGAATTGGCGGTGTCCCCCATCCAAGCCACGCCTTTTGCCTGATAAGAGTAGAGCTTGGCGTCCAAGCCTTTGATTTCGATTTCTTCTGAATGCATTGCTGCCGCAGATGTGCCGGTCTCAAGAACTGCATCCGAAAGTTTCAACTCTATGTCCGGATCACTTTCAGTCAACTGCTGACGCAGTACGCCGTATCTAACACCTAACGATGAATCCGGTCCCAGCTTGGTGATCAGGGCTTCGGGAACATCTCTCGGAAGCGGCCTTATGATGTTGCCATCTAGTACCCAGTCAAAATTGTTTGCGGGTGCAGGAATGATGTGTTCATCCCCACGAGCCACTCGGCGGCCAGCCAATTTTGCAACTAGGCGTCCATCGAGTTTTTCTACGATTACGACCGGATCTAGCACACGTTCGCTTATCCGGAAGTCCTGTGGCAGATCCTTGACCACATCTGCAAAACGGGGAGGCATATGAATTGGATCAACTGACATTTTTTTCCATCATGCATTGAAGTTCTGTGACCGAATGCGGGATGGGCTTTCGCGTGTGAACGGCACGGTGGCAGTTAGGGCACAGTGGAGCCAAGTCCGTCCGGGGGTCATACTTGCGCGGCTCCCCTAAAGATGAAAGCGGTTGCAAGTGGTGAACTTCGATTATCGAGCCAGCCTCACCGTAAATCGTTTTTGGCACCAAGCCGCAGGCTTTGCAAATGTGCCCATGAATTCGCAAACACAGAAGTCTGTTTCTGGGATTGCGTTCACGGGTGGCGATTTCCCGCGTCGTAAGTAAGCCTTCCATTGTACCATCCGGCTCATTTTCCACGACAATATCGTAACCGATAAGCTCGGCCATCGCAGCCATCATTGGCACAATCACTTCTCGACAGGTTGCAATCATGGCATCCGGGCTATCGGAACTTTCACCATGGCGGAGCGATGCATGCATGCGAAACCCACCATTATTTACATGCCAGGAGTTCATTGCCTGCTCGGGAATCTCCACTTTTGCCTCGGCAATGATGCTCTCGACTAGGGATCGCGCAAGTTCAATGTCTTCATCCGGAGCTTCGGATATCTGTTCAATGATCTGGCGTGAGAAATTTCCGAAGCGCAATTCAACCCGATGGGATTTGAGCCCTTTGGGTCTCAGTTCAATAACCGGCCCTCGGTTGCGCTCCAGATCACTGAACCAGATATCAAGGCCGGTCCGAAACCCGTCTTCCCGGGTGGATAGAGAAATTCTTGCACCCGTACCTTCGGCGATTTCCTTTGAGATCAGGTCAGTATGGTTCTTGAGCATCTCACGTGTCGCCTTCCCCGGCAATGTCGATGTCGATGTCGATATCGTCCGAGTTCGGGGTGGCCAGATCACGTAGAAGCTTACGCAGGTTCGAAGAAACCTCTTCGCGGATATCAGCAAAGATCGGCTCCAACTCCTCGTTAGTATTGTTTTGCTCGGCCATTGCGAACGCCCAGAGCAGCAGATCCATACCTTGGACCGAATAACCGCTGTCGGCAGCACGCAGATAAATTTTCTGATAGAAATCGTGATGCTTGTTCAGCAGTACAGCCCCGACATGTCCCGCATCACCAGCGCTTCGGTAGCTGGGTTCCCATAGGTCCCCCGAGGTGATCGACTCAACCGGTTGGATATAGAGGTTTGCCGGATCGACATTGTTTTCGATTTTCTGTTTGATTTTGATGCGGCTGCCGCGGTTGTTCGTGACAACAGCCGTTTGGGTATTCTCGTCCGCAGCGTCAACACTCGACTTTCGGGTGTTGGGAGTTCCGGCGACCGTATTGTTTGCAGACTTGTGGTCTATTATTGCAGCGGCAGCCGCTTTTTGCGTTTTCTTGCGATACCGCAGGTTTGCTTCCCGTCGCGCCGGAGCTAACAGGCTTCCCAAGTATTCCGATAATGCCGGATCCAGCAGGATACGCGACTTCTTGACATCTATGGAGAAGGCCTCATCCAGTTCATATCCAAAGTCAAATTCGACGCGGAGAAGCGACATATGTGGATCGAGTCCGCCAAAAACGCTCAACCACCCACCATTGCTGATAAGCCGGCCTTCACGGTAGATGTAAAAGCCTTGGCCTTGGTTCGAAATACGTGCCTGCGTCTTTTCATCGCCTGTCAAATCATCGCTGTGAGGCAAGATCCAAGCGGCGACTCCTGCCTTGTGGGTGCCTCCATCTTCGACCTGAATTTCCATAGCTTGTGCTGTTTTCGAAAGAACTTGTTCGGATTTCTTCTTGAAAAAAGGGTCCCAAGGTTGAACCGATTGGCCGTCGATTGCAATTTCTATTTTGCGTTCCCGATTATCGGTTGCGTCCAGAAAACGATGATAAATCATGCCAACATGTGATCTCAAGCCGTCTGACAGACGTTTGATTGCGGCTTTTTCTTTCGATCCGCCAGGCTCATCGTAATTCTTTGTTAGGATACGATCACATTTTGACCAGATTACGAGTGTCCCGGAACCAGTTCCACACAATTCGTCAAAGGTTTCTTCTTCATCAACGGTAACAGGAGATTGGCTCATCTCCCATTTCCCAATTTTTTCGACGTGGTCAAGATCCCATGTAAGCTTATTGAATTCCGCATCACCGGATATTCTTGAAATGACGGTAAACTGTCGGCATACCGAAGTGGATGCAGTTTTCAGCCCAAGACCAAATTTGCCCAGGCTTTCAGGGTTTTCCCGCTGTGGCGCGCCATAGCGCATTGCCTTGAAGACGCCATCTGCATCCATTCCAGAACCGTCATCTCCAAAATATACAAACTTCCTGCCATCTTGGAGTAAATCAACCGAAACATTTATCTGTTTTGCACCAGCAGCAACCGAATTGTCGATTATGTCTGCGGCGGCCGTACGAAAATTGTATCCGGTATCGCGGAGGCCGTTAATCAGCCTAGGTGCATCGGGTTCATTGATCAAATCTCTGCTCATTCGATAGTCCTTGGCTCCCGTTTTTAGGGAAAAATTGTTTTGACTTCTGCGGCTTGTGAGTCCACATCTCCAAATTTTCCAGAACTTTGCAACCAAAGAGTGATCTTCTGGATGAGTTCCGGCGTGTTTTTCTGCCGGGTTGCGCATTCCCAAACCACCAAAACCCGCCAGCCCATTTTCAATAGGGTGTCGATGTTGGCTTCATTCCGCGCCCTGTTACCCAATAGTTTCTGCATCCAAAAGTCGGTTCGAGTGCGGGGCATCTTGAAATTTTTGCAGCCCGCATGGGCGTGCCAGAAGCAACCATGTACGAAAATGGCAACGTTGAAACGCGTCAGGACTAGGTCCGGAGTTCCCGGTAAATCGCGGCGGTGGAGGCGAAATCTGAAGCCTGCGGTGTGAAGGCCGCGACGGATTACAATCTCTGGTTTTGTATCTCGGCACTGGATGCGCGACATCATTTCTGAACGTGAGAGCGGTTTTCTGATTTCTTCAGGCAATGCTCTTACCGGGTTTTCTAAGCGCAACGGTGTTGCGCAACCATGGTTCCATTGCGTTGGCAACAGCCGCCACCGCCGGTGCCGCGACGGCGTTTCCAAACTGCCGGTAAGCTTGAGTATCCGATACTGGAATTATCCAGGGATGATTTGATCCGGGTTTGTCGAACCCCATCAGGCGAGCACATTCCCTCGGCGTCAAACGGCGCGGAATTCCACCCGACTGCGCAATCAGGATTTCCGAACCATCCTTGTAATATCTCGCCGACAAAGTGCGGGCCACATCTTCGGGTCCCCGCAATCCAAAGCCAAAACCGTTGCCTTTTGCCTTGTGTTTCGCTGCGTAGTTTTGAAGGTATTCCCAAAGCTTCGGCGTGAGCGTGTATTTCGAGGCAACCGTTGCCTGAGGCCCTTCAGTGAAAGGTTCTTCAGCTATCTCGGAACCATCCTCGGGATGCAGGATATCACCCAGTTTGGGAGGTTTGTAATCGGGGAAAACCACATCATCCATTGTGAAGTTGGTTGGGTAGTCCCGACGAAACCCAACAATGAAGATCCTCTCCCTGTGCTGTGGCACCCAACTCTGGGCATCGATAACCCGATAATCGACATCATAGTCCAACTCGTCCAAGGCATGCAGAATAACCCGCATAGTATTTCCCCGATCATGGCTGAGTAGGTTTTTCACGTTCTCGAGCAAAAATGCTTTTGGACGGTGATGCCTGAGAATGCGAACAACATCAAAAAATAGGGTTCCCTGGGTCTCGTCAGCGAAGCCATGCGCACGGCCAAGTGAATTCTTTTTCGAGACACCTGCAATGGAAAAGGGTTGGCAGGGAAATCCTGCGAGGAGGACATCGTACTCGGGAATGTCATTTTCGTCTATTTTGGTAATATCGCCATAAACTTTATGATCATCGTGGGGGAAGTTTTCACGGTAAGTCTCTTGTGCAAACTTGTTCCATTCGGACGTGAAAACGCATTGCCCACCGATAGCCTCAAAACCTATCCGCAAACCGCCGATTCCAGCGAACAAATCGATAAATTTGAACGGTGCGTCTGCTGAACTCATAGTCTGCAACCCTCTGTTTAAGCCGCGGACCTTTATGGCTTAGGCTGTCCTCTATCTCATACCATGCCTTGGTACGGTACGAAAAGGCTAAGCCTGAAAACAAGTGAATGGAACGAAAACCGTTGATATTGAGAAGAACCGAGGTGCTGGGTCCAAGTCATCAGGATGCCTTGGGAGTGCTTCCTGATTGAAGGTTCCACTCCATCGGAAACCGCTCCAGCAGTGCCGCCAGAGTCATTTCCGGCGACTGCCGCCCGTCCAGAATTGCCTCAACGATATCCGGTGCTAGTAGGCTGAGGCGCAGGACGCGGGTCAAGTAAGTCAGGGCGAGGTTTTCATACTTGGCTAGCTCGGTGATGGTGGTGAACTCGCCGCTTTCCAGCATCCGCTTCCAGCGAAAAGCACGGGCCAGCGCCTTGACCAGCGTGTTGTCCATCTTGCTTTGGTTGGATGCCCCGTCTGGCATCTGCATCTCCTTGCGGCCGCCGCGCTTCACGAGACGGAACGGGATGTGGACCGTCACCGTTTCCGGTCCTGGCGTCGCGCGGGTCATGCCGCCGTCCCGAGATCTGCCATCATTTCGCGTGCCAGCCCACTCAGGCCATCCATGCGGAGGCGAACATTAAGGCCATCGGTACCGATGTCGACCCGCTCAACCAAAAGTGTTGCAATGCGTGCCTGCTCGGCAGGGAAGAGTTCGTCCCAGAGCGGATCAAGGCGTATCAGCGCGTCACGGGCGTCGGCCTCGGTGATCTCGTCATCCTGCGTGCGTGCCGCTTTCCATGTGCCCGCCACAATCTCAGGCTGGCGGAACACGGCGCGGAGCTGGTCGATGACGGCGGTTTCAATTTCGCCTGCCGGAACTCGGCCGACCGGACACGACCCCGCGCCGTGCTTCAATACCGACTGGCTGACATAGTACCGATAAAGCTTGTCGCCTTTACGCGTGTGCGTCGGCGAGAACGCGGCACCATCTGGGCCGTAGAGCAACCCTTTGAGTAGCGCGGGTGTATCGGCGCGCGTGCGGGCGGCGCGCTTGCGGGGGCTTTCGGTCAGGATGGAGTGGACCTTGTCCCAGATAGCGCGGTCGATGATGGCGTCATGCTCGCCGGGATAACTGTTGCCCTTGTGGACGGCTTCGCCAATGTAGGCGCGATTATTGAGCAGGCGGTACAGGTATTTCTTGTCGATCCGATTGCCACGGCTGGTCAGAATACCGTGCGCCGCCAGTTCCCGTGCCAACAAGGTGCCCGATCCGATTTCGATGAAACGCGCGAAGATCCAGCGGACATTGGCAGCATCGGCTTCCTTGATGATCAGCTTGCGGTCCTTCACTTCATAGCCCAGTGGCGGCACGCCGCCCATCCACATGCCCTTCATCCGGCTGGCGCGGACCTTGTCCCGAATACGTTCCGCCGTCACCTCGCGCTCAAATTGGGCGAACGACAGCAGGATGTTCAGCGTCAACCGTCCCATGGACGTTGTGGTATTGAAGGACTGGGTGACCGACACGAAGGTGACGCCATTCCGGTCAAACACCTCGACCAGCTTGGAAAAGTCCATCAGCGACCGCGACAGGCGGTCGATCTTGTACACGACAACCACGTCCACCAGCCCATCCTCGACATCAGCTAGCAGGCGTTTCAGGCCGGGGCGTTCCAGCGTGCCGCCAGAGATGCCGCCATCGTCGTATTGATCCCGCACCAATACCCAGCCCTCGGATCGCTGGCTGGCAATGTACGCCTCGCAGGCCTCTCGCTGGGCGTGGAGGCTGTTGAATTCTTGCTCAAGACCCTCCTCGGATGATTTCCGGGTGTAGACAGCGCAACGCAGCTTCCTGACGATTGGTTTGGTCATGCGCCTCTCCGGTGGTTTTTCAGGCCAAAGAACACCCAGCCGTTCCAGCGCGTGCCGGTGATCGCGCGGGCAATGGCCGACAGCGATTTGTAAGGGCGGCCCTGCCAGTCGAAGCCGTCAGAAGTGACGGTGACGAGATGCTCAATGCCCTGCCATTCTCGGATCAGCCGTGTTCCGACGATAGGTGTCAGGTCGGCGCGGATGCGGCTCTTCTTGCGATCGCCCCCGTCCAGCTGTTCGCCGAGGGTTTCCAGTCGCCGGATCGTGTCCGGCTTCAGGCCGCCATAAGCCAGTTCCTGGATGCGGTAGGCCAACCGGCTCTCGAGATAACGACGATTGAACGGCGGCGGCTCACTGTCGAACAGGTCGCGCCATTGTTGCTTCAGGTCTGGCGTCGACGTGGTCTTGAGCGCGGCCAGGCGCGCGGGAATGGGATCTTGTTTGGTCATGCATTTCTCCGTTGAGTTGGAGTTGCATGACGCCATTCGTCGGCCGGATAGTGTAGGTAACTTTCTCTAATATTGTCAGATACTTCCGCTCGGTCCCGCATCCGCAAGCGAACCAGTCCGAGAGCCAGCATCCCGCATAGGTCGGAGCGGCGTTCCGCTGGGGTCATCTGGTCGGGCGGGAATGGGTTGGGTCGTTTCATGTATTGGGTAACCTTGATTGGTCGTGTCGTTACCAATCAAAAGCCATCCCGAAGCCCCTTTTGGGACATGCCGCACCCTGTGCTGGCCATTACGTGTGAACACATAGTGAACATACCCTATTGCGAAAGAAAGTCTCGTCAACGATGATCAAAGGCTAGAGCAGGCAGAGAGCAAGCAATCGTTGAGGTAATTTCATGGCACGCAAAGCAAGTCCGATCGGTCCCAATATCCTGGCGTTGATCGAAGAGGCGCGCATTGACCTTACCCGAGCAGCACAGTCCGTTCGGAAATGCGTCAATCCCGTTCCCAATTGCGCAACAGGCCATCGCAATTTCTAATTCAGAATATGACGCCACGTTTGCAGACTGCAGAGTAAATAAGCGTTTTCGGAGACTTATATGGTACGTGCCCCAGCCAAAACCTGCCCGAATCTCTCTCGATTGCTCAATGACGCAGAGCCGTCATTGCTATCTGCATTTTTACGTAGCAGGTCATTCGAGAGGCTGGACTGGCTGGAGAACTACCAGTTCGAGCCTGATAGCCTGGAAGGTCCTGCTACCGCCAGCAAAATGCTGCATCAGGAAAACAAGGACCGCTTGGGGCCACTAGAGTCGGAGGCCGCGCGCATTGCCACCCTCATCGCGGACCGAGGTCAATTCGTGCTCGAAGGCTTGGCCAAGGCGAAGCTCGAACCGGAGCGCTCCCGGGAACTCATGAACCAGCGGGATCAGCTTGCGCGCAGCCTTTGGGCCTTCACTCGCGAACAGAGCCTGTTCGAAGCGGCCGAAAACAGCCTGCACCTGCGCATGTACCGTCGCTACGACAAGCACTATCAGACGTTTATGGCCGATCCGTCCACGGACGGTGGTCCTGACGCTGGCAGCGAAATACTCGATGCGCTGCTTTCCCAGCTGAATACCGAGCTGGATCGAGGAGACGGATATAGCATTGACCGGTTCGACATTCCGGAGGATGGGGACGAACCGGCTGCCGAGATGTATCTGCTATTTCACCCCAACCCTCCGACCAGCGTTCGAGAGATTGATGATTCCGGCAATCGGTCCCGCATCTATTTCCGACCGCCGGGTGAAGCGATGATCGTCTACACGCCTTCGACAGGTCGGGTTCATGTTCGGGCAGGCAACAGAACCTTACGCCACACCATCGCCGAGCGGTTCATTGAGACGGCTTTGGATCAGACGTATTCGAACCAGCCGGTCGATTTTCAGGCGTACGATATCTCGCAATTCCTGAACGGGTTTCATCTGGAAACGCCTGAACTGGAAGACGCAGTAATCCTACGTGCTCAGGTGATCCGTGCTGAAATCAGCGTTGTTAATTTGGCAAATCGCCTTTCTCTATCGACGACGATAAATCAAAACTTATCTACAATTATTGGTGGTCAGCCCGGTCTTGACCGCATTTTCTCCCGCGCCGTCGCGATCCGCTTTGTGGAAATTGCAGTCAGGTATCGCCGCGCCGGCGTATCACATGAGAAAACACTCAATTTCACTTTGACCGACCGAAACACAAGCAGCCTGCTCAGCTTGGACGATCATTTCGAGCGCGTACTCGGTCACCGGTTGCTTCGGCGTTGGAACATCATGCGGGAGGGGCGCGCCCCGAGCGCTGATGAAGGCATGGCCATTGTGCCTGCACTGCTCGCCATCTGGGACATCGGCGCCGACAGGATCGCAGGCGCATGGCTGCTGGATCGCGGAATCGATCCGGCTCTTCTGACAGAATTGGGTTTCCTTGTGCCCGCGGGCTGGGAAGGCGACGACCTGATCGATGACGAAGACGGAATTGGCCCGGTTGCGGCAGAAGTCGTTGCACAACCGGACGAGGTCGCTCTCAAAGTCGCAGAGGGCCATGTTACCCCCAGTGGTGGCAGTCCAGATCGTTATAGAATTTATCGTGTGCGCGATGGCTGGGTCGAGGAGCATCTTCGCGCCCGATTGGCAGATACGCTGGATGCGCCTGCCATCGAGGAATTGAATAAACATCTGCAGTATCTTGGCACGCTCGAGATCGACAACCGGGATGTTCCGATCTACCTGGCTCGCAGTCTGGACCAGGAAAAAGTCAGGGCGTCGGTCGACGGAGAGCTAAGGGCACGCAGCAGCCTTGGGATTGGGCTGGTGCTGCAGGCTGGAAACGCGGCGGGGGCGTGCCTTGCTGCGAATGTTCTGACGCCTCTTGCCGATCACATGGAAGCCGACGAACCGGAAATCACCTTGGTTGCGGACAAGCTCAAGGCCATCTTTCGACGCGACCAATCTCTCGCGCGAGGCGGGCTGACCGTGCAGCTTGAACGCACTGGCGAAAATTCCGGAACGCTTTTTGTGCCGGGAAAGGGATCCATCGACATATCGGGTGAACAGAGGCTGCTCGTCGTTCAGCGGCTTGTGGACGCCCACAATAATGGCCCCGCACCAATCGTAACAGCAGATCTTATTTCAGGCATTGAGGACCAATCATTGTCCAACATTTTTGGGTCTGTGCTTTGGAAAAAGCTCAAGGCAGACTTTGTCCGATCTCCGAAACGTAAGTGGTGGGAAATCGCGATCTGAGATCAACTCCGATCCGGCTCCGTTCCGAGGTCTGACGAACTCCGATTCTTGCGTCCAATAGGAGTGCTCCACAGCAAAGAGGAGCACTTCCAATGCCGACTCCCGACACTTCTCGCCAGCCAGCCCAGACGAACTGGACCGGTGGCGCCAAGACGAAACCCACCCCTTTCAGCCCCGAATGGCGCTGTACGCGTTGTGACAAGCTGCTCGGTGTCTGCCGGGACGGCCGCATGCATCTGCGTTTTGCGCGAGGGCACGAGTATTTCGTGGGCTTTCCGGTTCAGGCCACGTGTCGCGGCTGCGGCACGCTGAACCAGGCGCAATCACCCGCGCGCTGAGGCGCGCATCTCACCAATTTCCTGAAATCGCAGAGACGCACGACGTCCTGACCTGGCCACGACAAGGCGCTGGACGCCTGGCCGCAAGGCAGGCGTCCAATGTCCATCGCGTGGCACGAGATCCGTGATCACCTCATGTTGTCTTCTTCAACTCTCGAATTTCAAAGTAACTTCGAAGCGCTTCGTCGCAACAGCGAACCGCTCGCACATTTCGCTGATCCGGCCTCATTGCTGGACACGCTGCACGTCAGTGGCCGCGGCCCAGCTGAGAAAAACCGGCTGCTGGTTGCACTGGTCAGGGTCGCGCAGTCAGGCGACGCAACATCCGATTGTGCCCTGACGTTGATGCTGCTGGCGCTCTGGCCGGGGCTGGATGCCGTTCGGCGCAGATCGATCTGGCGCAAGGTCGGCACCGGCGATGAGGTTGCATCAGAAATCCTTGCACGAGCTTCCGAGGCCATTCGTGGTCTGGATCCGCAGCGGGTCAATTGGATCGCGGCAACCATCCTGCGGAACATCGAGCGGGACCTGATCAGAACGCGCCAACGCGAGGACAGGCGCCAGAGCCTCCGCAGTGAGGCCGATCCCGACGAAATCCCGGCCGACGGTGAAGTGCTGTCGGCTGACGCCATTCCCGAACTGCTCCACCGCGATCTGGTCCGCATCATCGGCACGGAAGCGGATCTGGTGATCCGTGTGGCCATCGACGGTTTCTCCCAGGCCGAGGTCGCGTCCGAGATGGGGCTGTCCGAGGCGGCGACGCGCAAACGCTATCAGCGGGCGACTCGGCGTCTGCGCGACGTCCTGCAAGAATTTCGCTGACCGGATGTCCCGATCCCTGCGGCGCGGTGGC
>Ga0228657_1000316_pt1 | contig 25593 bp, 23 predicted proteins | sample 70DmetaG_FD_182743 | JGI IMG/M metagenome (GOLD analysis project Ga0228657, IMG submission 182743) | Seawater microbial communities from Monterey Bay, California, United States - 70D | ecosystem: Environmental > Aquatic > Marine > Coastal | place: USA: California | collected 2016-10-07 | reverse complement strand
CATTAATGTTGGCTAGACCAACACTATAACTGAGCATGGCCCCCTGGCTAAAACCCAATAGGGTAACATTGCTGTTGTTAATATCGTATTTTTCGGTATAATACGTCAGAAAGGAATTAACATATTCAATGGCTTTTTGCGCTTCCTGCGGTGAGGTCCAGCGTTCCATATTTTCTTCAAAGTGAATTGGAAACCAAGCGTAACCTATACCCAAAGATAAAGGCGCTTGTAAGGAAACCACGTGATAATCATTTGGAATTAGTGAATCAAACGAAAATAAATCTGCCTCGTTGCTGCTGTAGCCATGCAGCATGACCAGCAAAGGCGCATTTGAAATCTTAGATGCTCTAGATAGGTATTGGAAGGATGGCATGGGCTATTCCGCTACGTGTACTTTGTTTTCTGCAATAACCCCAAAAACCTTTCCTGAAAGTTCTTGATCAATAAACAGGCTATTTTTTGAAGTTGATTCAATCGTTGCTTTGCTAACCGTTTGCTTGCCACTAGGTGAGAAAAGTGATAAATCTGCTGTGGCACCTTCTTGAATAGGGTAGGAAGGTATACCAAAACGCGCTTTTCCACGCGTCAATATAGCTACGGCCTCAGCAACATCAAACATAGCAAGCAAACTGCCAAAGCTGTGTTCTAAGCCAATAGAACCGTAGTGGGCTAAATCCAGTTCAACGTATTTTAGTTCGCTGTTCAGTGGTTGGTGATCGGAAGTAACCATATCAATAGTACCGTCTTTTAGTGCTTGCCTTAGCGCCTTGCTGTCGGCTTGTTCGCGAAGGGGTGGTAGCAGTTTGGCATTGGCGTTAAAATTCGCTAAGGACTTGTCCGTAAAAAATAAGTTGTGGATGGAAACACTAGTGCTTATGTCAAGCCCTGCTTTTTTGGCTTGTTTGATAATTGGAACGGCATCTTTAGTAGATAGGGTAGGGATATGTAGTTTTCCGTTGGTGTAGCTTAAGATATCCAAATCACGTTTGATTTGCATTTCTTCAACTACACTTGGGATTCCTGTTAAACCCAAAGAAGTACTTACGGCACCTTCGTGCATCACACCGCCGTTCCCCATATCTTGGTTAAAGGCAAAGGACTCTACAAGCCCGTTAAAGTCGTTGGTGTATTGTAGCGCAAGTTTAAGTATGTTGGCATTTTTGAGTGCGGATTTATGATTACTAAAGCAAACAGCTCCGCTTACTTGTAGTTCTCGAAGTGGTGCCAGTTTACTGTCGCTTTCAGCAGTGGTAATTCGTGCTTTCGGATATAGATGTACTGGACTTGTGTTGGCCTGTTCAAGTAAGAAGGCAATATCAGCTCTGCTGTCAGGTTTTGGATTTGTGTTGGTGTTTAAGGCGATATGAGTAAAACCACTACAAGCTGCGACTTCAAGTCCAAGTGCTATGGTCTCACGTTCTTCATAGCCTGGTTCTCCAAAAGAAACACTGCTGTCAAACCATCCTTGAGAGATGTGTAAGTCTTTAAATGATAGTTGTTTTGCATCGGGAAAGGAAAGCGTTTTTCCTATTTTTTTAATGACCCCATCAGCAATATAAATATCTTGGATTGTGTTGTGATGCGGGCTGGATGCATCGAGGATTTTAGCAGCTTTAATTAAGACATTCATTCGCGTCTCCTCAAATTTTATTTATGCAAAGATAGAAAATAGATAATGAACTACTAAAAACCTTCATAAACACCCAACCCAAATAAAGCATAATCATATTTAACAGGGTCGTTAGGGTCCATTTGTCGAAGGCTATTATCCAGTTCCATGACAGCGGCCAAATCATTTTGTTTTCGTTTTAACAAACCCAAAGAGCGCGCTACATTTCCAGAATGAACATCTAAAGGGCATGACAAAACAGCTGTGGGTATGCTTTTCCATATTCCCAAATCGACTCCTGTGGCATCAGCTCTTACCATCCATCTCAAAAACATATGCAGTCGCTTGGCTGCAGATTTTTTGGCAGGATTCGCAACGTGCTTGGTGGTGCGCTTGGGATGTGAAACAGCAAAAAATAAGTGGTGAAACGCAGTCAACACATTGTGCATATTTGCTGCATCCGCTTTTGGCGTGAATAGCACTTCTAAACCTCCGTATTCGCTGTATAATTGTTGCAACCGTGTCACAAAAAAAAGCACATCCTCTCGTTGAAAAGTTCGGTGAACAAAGCCATTAAATACATCTAAGTCCTCTTTGGTATGATTACGGATAAAATCGTGAGGTGCGTTGTCCATACGGGACATTAAGGAACGGGCATTAGACATGATGCTTTTGCGGTTTCCCCATGCAATGGTAGCAGCAAAGAAAGCAGCTATTTCGATATCTTCTTTTTTTGAAAAGCTATGGGGTATGGCAATGGGGTCGTCATCGATAAAAGCAAGGGTGTTGTATTGCTGTACCTTTTCGTCTAAAAAGGATTTAAGTTCCGTTTTATTCAGCTCCATTGCCCATCAACAAGGGTTAGCATGCGGTCGGCGCGGGCTGCCAAAGTTTTGTTGTGCGTGACCAAAATGACACTCGCAGCAAAGGTTTTGCGTAAATCAAAAAACAAATCGTGTAGTTGTGCTGCAGCTTCTGCATCTAAATTACCACTGGGTTCGTCTGCAAGCAGTAGGCTTGGGCTGTTGATCAGCGCTCTAGCCACCGCAACTCGTTGTTGCTCACCACCCGAAAGCATGGTAGGCTTGTGTTTGGCTCTATCCGCTAAACCAAAATAATCAAGAAGTTCTAATGCACGTACGTTGGCCTCTTTTAGCGTATCTCCTTTAATCAAAGCTGGCATGCAGATATTTTCAACTGCAGTAAATTCTGGCAGTAGTTGATGTGATTGAAAAACAAACCCAAGCGTACTATTACGGAATGTAGATAAGGCACTGTCAGCTAGTGATAGCATATCCGTTCCGTCTATAGTAAAAGATGTATTAGGCTTGTTGTCGGGTTTGTCTAGAGTCCCCAAAATTTGAAGCAAGGTGGTTTTACCTGCTCCAGATGGACCTACAATTGATACGATTTCAGCGGGTTTTAGAGAAAAAGAAATATCTTTTAGAATCGCTGTATCGGCATAGGTCTTAAATATGTGATGTGCCTCAATCATATGTTGCAAAGTAACTATTTTTTGATTTTTAATGCCTTGCCCAATCAATAAATGTTTTAGGGGTAGTTCTGAAATAATTTTCTTTAAATTTGAAAAAATCTTTATTTATGGCGAAAGCCACACTTGCTGGAGGATGTTTTTGGTGTACAGAGACCTTATTTGCGCGACTTGAGGGTGTACTTGAAGTCGTTTCTGGATATACAGATGGACATATCAAAAACCCAGCATACCGTGAGGTATGCACAGGAAGAACGGGGCATGCCGAATGTATTCAATTGGAATACAACCCAGAACTTATTTCATTTACAACACTATTAGAGGTGTTTTTCGATACACACGACCCAACCACATTAAACCGCCAGGGAGCTGATGTAGGAACGCAATATCGTTCTGGAATTTATTATCATGACGAAAAGCAAAAAGCACAGGCCGAAGCTTTAATTAACACTCTAACAAAAGAGAAAACGTTTGACGACCCCATAGTAACCGAAATAAAAGCTTTTAAGGTGTTTTATCCAGCAGAAGTGGAACATAAAGATTACTACAATCTAAACAGCAACCAACCCTATTGCGCGGCAGTAATTTCACCAAAAGTGCAAAAGTTATTTCGAAAGCACGCATCTAAACTAAAATCAACATGAAGTACCAGTCTAAAGACATATACAATACGGAAATGACAACTGCAGTGAAGGAGCATTACTTTGAGGTGTTAGCAAAGCTTGGCGAAAACCCCAATCGGGAAGGGCTAAGAGATACCCCTGAACGTGCAGCAAAGGCCATGCAATTTTTGACTCAGGGATATGATATGGATCCTGTTGCAATTCTTGAAAAAGCAAAATTTGCAGAAACCTATAATGAGATGGTGCTGGTAAAAGACATCGAAGTTTATTCGTTGTGTGAGCATCACATACTCCCTTTTTTTGGTAAGGCTCATATTGCCTACATTCCCAATGGGCATATTGTTGGTTTGAGTAAAATTCCTAGAGTTGTTGATGTTTTTGCACGACGTCTTCAAGTACAGGAGCGTTTAACAGAGCAAATTATGAATTGTATTAACGATACGCTTCAGCCTAAAGGTGTTGCTATTGTTATAGAAGCTGCTCATATGTGCATGATGATGCGGGGCGTTCAAAAACAAAACTCCATGACAACCACATCAGGATTTTTAGGAGCTTTCGAAGCCATGGAAACGCGGAATGAGTTTTTGAAATTGATAAACTGAAAGTAATAATTAGCTAGCCATAATCAATCAATGGTGTATTTTGATTTGTAGCACAACATTTCTACCTACTTCAGCAGCATAAAAACGCAACCTATTGAGGTAATTTCGATAATCCGTATTTAGTATATTTTCAAAAGCTAATGAAAAGCTTATTTTTCCTGAAATAAAAGGATAAGAACCCCAATTAAGGTCAAGACCTAGGTCATGATAAGATGGTGGAGGAGTGCTAACATCAACGGTTCTTTGTACCCGTACCCCATCTTCCACTACTGACACTGAATAATTATTATTCGGAAAACGATTCTGGCTAAAAACCGTTTTACTATTAATCGAAAATGAAAAGTACTTCCAATTAGGTATTGAAAACTGAAATTTATTATTAAACGTCAATGGAGGAATATTAACAATTGGAGAATTTGTACTTGTATTTTTTCCTTCAACCCATGATGTGTTGTGTCTGAATACTATTTTATCACTAAATGAATATGAAAGATCCAAGTCAATCCCTTTAATTATAGCTGAAATAGATGAATATTCCCAAACAGGAAAAGCACCTCTAATAGTTTGCTCAAACCCAGATGGTTCAATAATAATGTAGTTTTTTCCAAGCGTTAGGAAGGGGCCCATGGAATATTGAAGTACCCCTTCTTTTTTTTCAAAGTCTAAAGCAAATTTCTGGGTAGTTTCTTTCTTTAAAAAAGGATTACCATATTCAATAGAAGCCAAAGCATGATGCAACCCATCACTAAACATTTCTGCTATGTCCGGAGCTCGTTCTGCATAATTATAGTTTAGTGCTAGCGTGTATAGTTGGGACAGGCTTTTACGAACCCCCGCGTTGAAAGATAGGGTGTTATAGACAATGTCTCGTTTCACTAATTTTTGACTAAGAACTTCCCTAATTACGTATTGCCCTAGTAGAGGCTCATAATTTTCAGTAGCCCAGCGGCTGTTGCGGTAAAATTTTTGAACGTTATTTTGTTGATATTCATAGCGTAACCCAGCGCCAATATTTAAATCGTTAGTAGGGTTAAATGCAGCAGTAAAATAACTTCCAAATTTAGTTTTGAAGTGATCTGGAATAAGTCGCTTTATACCTGTATTTGGATTTGAGGAGTTGTCTTGAATTTGAATGAAAATACCTGAGTCAAAATCACCTAACGCATTCCGCCATTCATAATTGGTGGTTAAGTTATGTGTGATGAGATTCAAGTCAAGTGCAGCTGTGTTTTTAAGCACACCCCTTCTAACATCAAACTCTTTTCTGTTGTTTTGTTGCCAACTGTATTTTATGTTCCAGTTATTTTTTGCATTAATGATTTTAGTGTAATCTAGGTTAGCAGTGTAATGCTTGTTTACCTGTTTCGGATATGCTATATCACTAGAGTAGGGGTTTATGACAAGTGGAACGTCAGATGATATGGCTCTGTATAAATCTTTTAAACTACCAATATGTGAGCTTTTAAGAATTCCTACTTCACTATCAAAATAGCTTACATATAATTTCCATTTTTTTTGTGGGCTGTTTTTACCAAACGAAAAAGAAAAGTTGTTTTCTTTATTTCCAGTATTTGATAAAACATAATTTGGTGCTGAAAAATCACCATTATTCTTTTTAGAGGCTTGAAATTTATAAAAAGCCCCATTCTTAAATGACTTAACCCAATTGGTGTTTAATCCCACACCTTTTCCATTTGAAAAACCGTTTAAAATCGTTTTTCCATATAAAGAGTCTATGGGCTCAGGAAGGGAAGGCTCAAGTATAATTATTCCTCCAGGTGTAGAACCCGAATATTTTAATGCAGCAGTTCCTTTTACCAAACGCACACTTTCAAAAGCATTTACATCAACGTTTGGCGCATGATCTTGTCCCCACTGTTGATTTTCTAACAATATATCATTGTAAACTATCCCAACTCGGCTGCCAAACATTCCGTGAATTATGGGTTTTCCAATGCTATTGCCAGTTGATAATATATTAACTCCGCTGATTTGCTCAAGAACACCTGCTAGTCCTTTGCTGCTATAACGTTCCCTTTCTAGCTCGGTGAGAGAATGAATTTTGTTAGTAGAAGAAAGTTTGTCAACCTTAAGTTTTGATAAAACAACTTCATTTAGATTTTCAACATGATGTTTCATCGTGAAATTGAACGAACTAGACGCCTTAAAATCAACTTCTTTTATCAGTTCTTTACAGTTAATATGCGATATTTTAATTTTAAGCTTTCCTGGGCATAGATTTTTGATTGAAAAAAAACCATTAGCGTCAGTTATAACGTTAACATTGCTGCCCAATAATTGTATAACTGCTGCTTCTAATGGAGTGTTTTCATTTATATCCATAACCTTTCCTTCAAGATTATAATTACAATCTTGAGAAAAACAAAAAGTGGTAGCCAATAAAAACAGATTGACTACCGCTTTAAACGTATATAAACTATTTTTCAATTTAATTTTAGAAAACAAAATTTATTCAACGTGAGCTTCAAATTCAATTTCAACCTCAGCAGAACCACCAAAACCTTCGCGAGTGGTGGCATTTTTTGAGGATGGGTTATGAATTAAAAACGCTTCAACATCTGCAACAGTAGCAGTTGTAGTAGTCCAAATTGTTTTAAGCATTACAGGGTTTGAATTACTATCAAAAGTATCATCAGCTGCCGCTTCAATTGAAATTGAACTGTCTAAAATCTCATAAAAGACCTGGTGCGTATCAGCTTCATCAATAATCTCCAATGTTACATTCTCTACGTTATTTGGATCAGTATCATTCAATACTTTAAACTCAAATAAATAAGATGAATTACTTGCAAGTTCAATTTCCATGTGATCACCATCTGCATGATCATCGTCATCTGCATGATCATCGTCATCTGCATTATCATCATCATCTGAGTGATCGTGAGGCTCCACACTAAATGTGTATATGGATGTTGAGCTATCTGATAGGTTTGTAACTTGAATTGTTACCTTAGTAATAACTTCTTCTTCGTTTACTACTGCAGGTTCGTCATTATCAGAACATGATGTAGTGACAAATAACAATGCCGAAAAGGCATAAAAAAATACTTTTTTCATTTTTATAAATTTAATTGATTAATAAGGGTAATTATAGACGGAAGGGTGGTCTACATGGGGGGTGCCCTTAATAATTTACAACTAAATTTATTCTTTAAAACGATTTTTGTAAGTGCGTAAGACTCGAACGAAAAAGTAAAGGCGCCAAGGTCAAAAGCATCAAAAAGGGAAAGAGAATTTAACTCAAGTACATAATCGGAAAGTTCACAAGTGGTGTCAATTGCGTGAAAGTGCACATTACTTTCGTCACAAACAGGGTGATCGTGATGTGCAAATATATGTGCGTGCTGTGCTAGGGTAGGGAGAAATAAAAACCCAACCAATAGAAAGCGAACAATTATATTTTTGTGCATCTACCCTTTTGAATTAAACAAAAACCCCAAACCCATACGGCTCAGCATCTTTTTTTCAAAGTTCCAAAAAAATTTGAATTGACCAAAAATAAAACCAAATATGACAAGAAGCACCTGGTAAATTGGAAAAATTAAAAGAATTCTAGCAGGCCAATACACCCAAGCAGAAAAATGATCTGCTGTAATCCCAAGAAAACTTGTTAGGGGTGTTGCCAATCGTGCCGCTGATGATCCTGTCACCGCAAACACAATAAGAATCATCACCAATTGAAAATTGGAATGAATACCCCAGCGTTCTTTTAGGCGTTTCATTATCCTAGTAAATCCTTAATCTGTTGCGCTAGCTCTGTACCTATACGATCCTGAGCTTCGTTTGTGGCTGCACCAATATGCGGCGTTAACGAAATGCTTGGATGCATCAACAGCTTAATGGCAGGGTTGGGCTCATTGACAAATGTGTCAAGGGCAGCAAAACTCAATTGCTTGCTTTCGAGTGCTTCAACCAATGCTTGCTCATCCACAACACCGCCACGTGCAGCATTGATAAGACCCGAACCTTTTTTCATCTTGGCTAATTCGTCAGCACCTATAGTGGGCTTGTCTTGTGCAGGTACGTGTAGGGTTACAAAATCTGATTGTGAAAGCACATCGTCAAAAGAACGTGTTTTGATGTTGATGTCAATTGACTGTCCGTTGAAAAAATCAACCGCAATAGTGGCTTCGTCCATAAAGGGATCATAAGCAGCAACATCCATACCAAGTCCTAAAGCAATTTTGGCAGTGGCTTGGCCAATACGACCAAAACCGACAACACCAAGAGTCTTTCCACGAAGTTCAGTTCCGCCAGCATAAGCCTTTTTTAAGGCTTTAAACTTGGTTTCACCATCTAAGGGCATGTTGCGGTTGCTGTCATGCAAAAAGCGCACAGCGCCGAATAAATGCGCAAACACCAATTCAGCCACAGACGATGAAGATGCAGCAGGCGTGTTGATTACGTGCAATCCTTTTTCACGAGCATAGGCAACATCAATATTATCCATACCAACCCCACCACGACCAATAAGTTTTAGTCCAGGACAGGCATCGATTAACTCTTTACGAACGGTTGTTGCACTGCGAACCAATATGCCAGAAATGTTGTTTTCGTTGATGTAGTTAACAAGCTGTTCTTGTGCTACGTTAGTTGTTGTCAGCGTAAAGCCAAAGTCAGCTAATGCGTCTACTCCAGATTGGGAAATCCCATCGTTTGCGTGAATATTAATATGTTGTATTATGCGTTTTGTTCTAAAGTTTTCATTACGTCTACCAATACCTGTACAGATTCGATTGGCAAAGCGTTGTACATGGATGCTCGATAACCGCCAACAGAACGATGTCCGTTGATTCCGTTAAGACCCGCTTCTTTAGCCATGGCTTCAAAGCTATCTTTTAAAGATGCGTCGTTAAGCGTGAACGTCGCATTCATGGAGCTGCGGTCTTCCGTTGCTGAAAATCCATCAAATAGGGGATTGCGGTCAATTTCGCCATACATCAATGCAGCCTTGGCTTCGTTTTCTTTTTCGATAGCACTTATGCCACCTTTTTGTTTTAACCATTCAAGAGTTAACATAGAAGTATACACAGCAAAAACAGGAGGTGTATTGAACATACTGTCTTTATCAGCGTGAATTTTGTAGTCTAACATTGAAGGGATTTGTCTAGACACCTTTCCAAGCGCATCTTCTTTTGCCACCACTAAGGTAGCTCCTGCAGGGCCCATATTTTTTTGTGCGCCAGCATAGAGTAAATCAAATTTGCTGAAGTCGAGCACGCGTGAGAATATATCAGATGATGAATCTGAAATTAGCGGCACATTTGTTTCTGGCAAGGCTTTGTACTGCGTTCCAAAAATGGTATTGTTGGTTGTGATGTGCAAATAATCAAGGTCTGAAGGAATGTCAAATCCTTTTGGTATGTAATTAAAATTTGCATCTTTTGAAGACGACAACTCAACTACGTCACCCAATAGCTTGGCTTCCTTGATGGCTTTTGTAGACCAAGTACCCGTATTGGCGTACCCGGCTTTGGTTTCAAGAAAGTTATGCGCAACATTTAAAAACTGTTGGCTTGCACCACCTTGAAGAAACATGGCTTTATACCCCTTGTCTTGAAGTCCTAAGAGTTCAATAGCAAGTGAAGTTGCCTTATCCATAATTTCGATAAAAGCAGGACTACGGTGCGATATTTCAATTAGAGATAGTCCTGAATTGTCTAGTTCGACAACTGCTTGGGCCGCTTTTTGCATCACTTCTTGTGGGAGGATACAGGGACCAGCACTAAAGTTGTGCTTTTTCATTTTCAAATTTATTTGAGGGCAAAGTAACAAAAACGTATGCGGTTACACACCTTTTTTAATGTTACTTTTTCAACAAAAAAGCCATGGTATCAACATGGTCGGCATAATCTCCCAATCTTGGATACTGCGTTTGACCAAATGAAAGGGCTTTTTCCACGCAATTACTAACCACACACTGAATGGCTTCCTTTTGATTTTCTAAACGCTGTTTTACTTCTTTCAAATCTGTATAAGTGCTGTAATGCACACAGGCAATTGGGGAATTCAGGCCTTCATCTTTTTTAAACATCATAAAACCATTTTCCAACAATTCTTGTTCTTGCATCAAATAAACGGCTTTGTTGTAGTCGTAATTGTTAGCGTAAGCGTTGTGTTGTATGAGGTCTTTGTGTTCATAAAGTGCCAGAAACAAATCGTTAAAATCATAGCCTTCAGGTACCATTAGATGGGAAACACTGCGACAACCCAATCCAAAATACTGCATCATGTCTTGACACAGTGCCGCCAAATCTTTGTGGGTTTCTTTGCCTTCTAGTACGGCGATACCGTTTCGTGTTTTTCGTATGATGTGAGGTTTTTTCTTAAAATAATATTCAAAATATCGGGCTGTATTATTGCTACCTGTAGCAATCACCTTATCATAAGTCGTGAGCTTCTCTTCTGTAAAACGCACCTTGTCTTTCCACTCAGGCATAACAGAAGTAAGAAAATCTACGATAAAGGGGAGGAGTATGGTGTCGCTCGATGAACGTTTAGCCTCAATACTACACCCACTAGCAAGTCCGCAAATAACATCGTGTAAGCCAACCAATGGGATGTTACCTGCCATAACCAGGGCCAGTCGCGTTGACTTTTTGGGTTCTGTATAGGCGCTTAGCCATTCCGTAATATCGTTTTCGTTTAGGGTTTGCCCCCAGACAGCTATGCAAAAATGAAGATTTTCTTTTGTAAACCATTTATTTTGACTAGAAGCGCTAACAAGTGCATTATCAAGCTTTTCAATCCAGTCATCGTTTCTTGTTTTTTTGGAAGTATAGTCGTTTAGAAGATCTCCTAAGGCGGTAAAAGCCTGAATACTTTGTGTATGTTTTGTCATGGTTTGGTTTAGAGTGTTTATGACCCTATTTTTGCAAAGTTAAAGAATTGCTATGGCTATTATCATTACAGACGAGTGTATTAATTGTGGGGCTTGTGAACCCGAGTGCCCAAACACGGCTATTTACGAAGGAGCTTTTGATTGGAAATACGCTGACGGTACCTCATTGAGCGGTGACGTTGTGCTTCCCAACGGCAATGCGGTGAATGCAGAAAACTTGCAAGAGCCTATTTCTGATGAGGTGTATTTCATAGTCCCTGATAAATGTACCGAGTGTAAAGGCTTTCACGACGAACCACAGTGTGCTGCGGTATGCCCTGTTGACTGTTGTGTACCCGATGAAGACCATGTCGAAACAGAGGAAGTACTCTTAGGCAAGCAACGCTTTATGCACTCCGATTAATATGAAAGCAGGAATCGTAGGCCTACCTAATGTAGGAAAATCAACCTTATTTAATTGTTTGTCTAGTGCCAAAGCACAGAGTGCAAACTTTCCTTTTTGTACCATTGAGCCTAATATAGGAGTTGTCAATGTTCCAGATCCTAGACTAAACCGCCTCGAAGCATTGGTTAACCCCGAAAAAGTTATCCCAGCATCCGTAGAAATTGTCGATATCGCTGGATTGGTAAAAGGAGCAAGCAAGGGAGAAGGGCTTGGAAACCAGTTTTTGGCCAATATTAGAGAAACCGATGCTATAATTCATGTGTTACGTTGCTTTGACAATGACAATATTGTTCACGTAGACGGTTCCGTTGATCCGATACGCGATAAAGAGACCATTGACATAGAACTGCAGCTTAAAGACCTTGAAGCCGTTGAGAAACGCTTAGAAAAGGTAAAACGTGCTGCACGCACTGGCGATAAGGACGCGCAAAAAGAATTGGCTGTTTTGGAAGTACTGCATAAATCTCTAGAGTCTGCAGTGTCTGTACGTGCCATTGAAATAAGTGATAGCGACCGATTGACTTATATAAAACCCCTACAACTAATCACAGACAAACCTGTGTTGTATGTGTGTAATGTCGATGAAAGTGCTGCTGCTAGTGGAAACGATTATGTAGATCAAGTTAAAACGACTGTTGCAGATGAAAACGCTCAAGTATTGGTGTTGGCAGTTGCTACAGAAGCAGATATCAACGAATTGGAGACCTATGAAGAGCGACAATTGTTTCTGGAGGATTTAGGTTTAGATGAGCCTGGGGCTGCCAAATTAATTCGCTCGGCTTATAAGCTACTCAATCTTGAGACCTATTTCACTGCTGGTGAAAAAGAAGTACGCGCATGGACCATTCCTGCTGGCGCCACAGCACCGCAGTCTGCAGGGGTTATCCATACCGACTTTGAAAAAGGTTTTATCCGTGCCGAAGTAATTTCATACGCGGATTATGACAGCTTTGGCTCAGAGCAAAAAGCCAAAGAAGCAGGTAAGGCTAGGGTAGAGGGTAAAGACTACATCGTCCAAGATGGAGATGTAATGCATTTCCGCTTTAACGTATAATCACAATGTTTTGATAGAGCAACCAATGGCTTTGGTTGTGTTAACTTTAGGCTTTTGAGCTGACAAAAGTGCATCGACAGCGTCTTCAACATACCGCTTACTCACCTTTTCTGGACTTCGGGAACTGTCATCGATAGCACCGATATACTGTACCACGTTTCCTTTTTCTTGTTTTTCTAAGATGAATATATTAAATATATCCTGATTTATATTTGAAGTGTTGCTGTTGCTGAAAATTAGCTAATTTTATGTTTTAATTTAAATCAATCAAACATGAAAAAAGTACTTTTAGTAACTCTTATAGTAGCCATAGCTAGTTGCGCTTCTCCATCTGGATCTGAAGCTGCTGTGGAAGGCGTTGGCTTTTTTAAGCCTATGCCAGATGAAAAATTCATTGCCGGATCTGACGATGTAATGGATGTGTGGATGAAATATATTGATGCACACAATAACCAGGATTTAGAGATGATTAAATCCATGAGTGCCGATTCTATTTATATTTTAGGTCCAGACGGTTCTGAGACTAATACAAAAGAAGAACAAGCGGCCTTGTTAGAAGGCTGGTTTGCTGCTGCAAATCCAAAATGGGATGCATATTGGGGCATGCCCTATACTTCTGTTCCCAGTGGTGCAGATTGGATTATTGCTGGGCATAACCTAACCCAAACCATTGACGGAAAAGAAACTACTGAACTTCATATGATTGATGGAGAAATCAAAGACGGTAAAGTGGTGCGTTTCTTTGTATACAGCGCAAATCAACCTGTTAAATAAGCAACAGCTTCATACAAATCATTCAAAAAGCACCCGAACCATATGCTTGTCAAATGGAGGGTGCTTTTTTTATTTATAAGGTGTTATTGTCAGTATTTTTATTTTTTAATGTCAATGTTCCCATATCTGTCAAATTTGCTAAAGAGCAAGATATATTTTTTTTCTCCTTCTACAATTGGATAATATAACTTGTAATTACTTTTTTCTGACCAGAAATAGAAATCAGACACCCCATCTTCAAAAACACTCTTTAAATAATTGCAATCATTTTTATTGCACGCATAGAATGAGGAGTTAAACAACTCTTTCGTAAGGTCTTCAGCGTCAGTGTATGGTGTGATGTGCAATTAGGTTAATTGCTCTTTGTGGTAGTCACTCGCAATTAGGGTAATGCTTGGAAATTCTTGTTTTTGGCTACGCAGAAAATTTAAAATTTCTGGAATCTCTCCAATCATTGACGTGTCAGATAGTGCTTTTGTAATATCATCAACAGATTTATCATATCGAGTTAAAATTTCTTCAGATTCAGTTATAAGGTTCTTTTTCTCAGCTTGTCGTGTGATAAAATCACCAAGAAATAAGTATCCAACAATCGTTGCTAAAATCAAGATTAATGCAATTATGAATCTTTTATTGAAGTTGCTCGCCTCAGCCTGTTTATCAACAATCTTACTTTGCCTGCTATCTGCAATAAGGCCTATGTTTAGACTTATATTGAGAAATGCTCCGCAAATAACAATTACCAATGAAGCAGCAAAGAGTGTCCACATAAAATTTGAAGTTCTCCCTGTAAATACTTTCAAATCGTATGTGCTGGAAATAAGGAATCCAAAGAAGAATAGAGTAATTATAATAATGGTAATAACAATTACCCATACAGAAATATTTGCAAGTCTAGTTTTGGTTTTTAGTTTCATGTTTTATTGATTATATTGAAGTTGATGGAGCCATTTTATATATTCAGCACCTTTTATGCTTCAATTTCGTAAGCTTTAGGTTCATACTTTACCTTTCCATAGTTTCTAAACATCATTTCTTCTTCAATTAATGCACCACTTCTAAATTTAGCATTTTTAGTTCTCCAGATTTCATTTGTTCTAAAAAACCCGTTTTGGTTCTTTAAAAACTTGTGATTCTTCTCGATTACATGATAGTTAAAATCAAGTTCTTCATTCACTCTTATTTCTCCTTCTAATAGTTTGTCAGTCAACCAAATGTTTATTTGAAAAGTCCAATCGGTATAATTGGTTAATTGGAAGTCCAAATAATTGTAGAAAACTGTAGCTCCACTCGCAAAAGGTAAAACTCGACCATCTTCCGGAAAAGGGTCGAAACTGTGGTGGTGTCTTTCATTGATTGTTAAAGGCGAATGTAAAGTCAACCAATGCAATAAATTTGAGCTTTGGCAAATTCCGCCTCCGTCCATACCTTCAAACATTGCATAACAATTAGTAACTCGGTTCCATAAAGTGTCACTTAAGGATTCCTTTGTTTGCCCAATTCCTGCCAATGAAAAATGAATCATGAGAATAAATACAATATTTTTCATGTTTAACATATTATGTTCTACAATGTCAAATCCAATATTGATATTTATATACCACTTAAACCAATTGGGGATATTGTCTTAATTAGTGCTAAATTTTGAGATATACGCAACTCTATGATACCAAAAGGAAGGCATATCTATCCAAACTCCAAAAATGTAAAAAGTGAATTAGGTCAAAGTGTTCATTCAAACAAAGTTTGGGGTTTGTTTACCACTAAATTAAAAAAAAATGAATAATTCAAAAATGCCAGAAGTGCCTTGGTCGACAGTCTTTTAACAATCCACCTGCTGTATTTGTTAATTTCTTTGTTTCAGGCTGCTTTAATTTTATGGGTTGATGCTTTAAATTAGCAAACCATGGCCCAAACCCAATACAACGAAGATAATATTCGATCCCTTGATTGGAAGGAGCATATCCGTATGCGTCCTGGGATGTATATTGGAAAGCTTGGTGATGGCTCCTCACCAGATGACGGCATCTATATTTTACTTAAAGAAGTTCTCGATAACAGTATAGATGAGTTTGTTATGGGTGCTGGTAAAACCATCGAAATTACCATTAAGGACGGAAAGGTAGGTGTGCGTGACTACGGACGTGGTATTCCACTGGGAAAGGTTGTGGATGTGGTTTCCAAAATGAATACTGGAGGTAAATACGATAGCCGTGCTTTTAAAAAATCAGTGGGACTAAACGGGGTAGGAACCAAGGCGGTGAATGCACTCTCCAATGAGTTTACGGTCTATTCTATTCGCGAAGGCCAGATGAAACAAGCACGCTTCAATCAAGGAAACCTTGAAGAAGAAACAGAAATCCTTTCGTCCTCAAAGCGCAATGGTACCCAAGTTTACTTTATTCCAGACGACAGCATATTTAAAAAATACCGCTACCGCCATGAGTATGTAGCCAAAATGCTCAAAAACTATGTCTACCTAAATCCGGGCTTGACCATCGTATTTAATGGCGAAAAGTTTATTTCCAAGAACGGACTAAAGGACTTACTTGAAGACAATAACAATACCGACGATTTTCTATATCCTGTTGTACACCTTAAAGGTCATGATATTGAGGTGGCCATTACACACAGCAAAACCCAATACAACGAAGAATACCATTCTTTTGTAAACGGTCAGCACACCACACAAGGTGGAACGCACCAAACTGCGTTTAGAGAAGCTTTGGTCAAAACCATTAGAGAGTATTATGGCAAACAATATGATGCTTCTGATATTCGTAAATCCATTATTTCGGCCATAAGCATTAAGGTCATGGAACCTGTGTTTGAATCCCAAACCAAAACCAAACTGGGCTCAACCGAAATGGGGGGTGACTTGCCCACCGTACGCACCTATATCAATGATTTTGTCGGCAAGCAATTAGATAATTTCTTACATAAAAACGCAACTACTGCCGATGCACTTCAACGTAAAATACTACAAGCAGAGAAAGAGCGTAAAGAACTCTCAGGTATTCGTAAGTTGGCGCGTGATCGTGCTAAAAAGGCAAGTCTTCACAACAAAAAACTAAGAGATTGCCGTGTGCATTTGGGAGATATCAAAAAGGATAGGCGTTTGGATTCAACCTTGTTTATTACAGAAGGAGATTCGGCAAGTGGATCCATTACCAAATCGCGAGATGTTAATACACAAGCGGTGTTTAGTCTCCGCGGAAAACCTTTGAATTCCTACGGGATGTCAAAGAAAATTGTTTACGAAAACGAAGAATTTAACCTCTTGCAAGCAGCCCTTAACATTGAGGAAAGCATGGAAGACTTGCGCTACAACAACATAGTAATAGCCACCGATGCTGATGTTGATGGGATGCACATTAGACTCCTTTTGATTACTTTCTTTTTGCAGTTTTTCCCGGAACTCATCAAAGATGGCCACCTGTATATCCTACAAACTCCACTTTTTAGAGTACGCAACAAAAAGAAAACAATCTACTGTTATTCAGAACAAGAGCGCGTACATGCACTTGAAGAATTGGGTAAACAAGCTGAAATTACACGTTTCAAAGGGCTAGGGGAGATTTCGCCAGATGAATTTAAGCACTTTATTGGGGACGATATCCGCTTAGACCCCGTGATGTTGGATAAGAACATGACCATAGACGAGTTGTTATCTTTCTATATGGGCAAGAATACACCCAAAAGACAGGAGTTTATCATCGACAATCTTAAGGTAGAGTTAGACAAAGTAGAATCATGAACGAAGCGTTAGAACAAAATTCCAGCGATCAGCTTATTCGGGTAACAGGCATGTACAAGGATTGGTTCCTTGACTATGCGTCTTATGTGATTTTAGAACGTGCCGTTCCGGCAATTGAAGATGGGTTTAAACCTGTTCAGCGTCGTATTCTGCATTCTATGAAAGACCTAGACGATGGACGCTACAATAAAGTGGCTAATATCGTAGGGCATACCATGCAATACCACCCGCACGGGGATGCTTCTATTGCAGATGCCATGGTGCAAATTGGTCAAAAAGACTTGCTCATCGATATGCAAGGGAACTGGGGGAATATCCTGACAGGCGATTCTGCAGCTGCTTCGCGTTATATTGAAGCTAGATTGTCAAAGTTTGCCTTGGAAGTGGTCTATAGCGCCAAAGTTACCCAGTGGCAACTTTCCTACGACGGTCGGAAAAAGGAGCCCATCTCACTACCTGTGAAATTTCCAATGCTCTTGGCGCAAGGAGGCGAAGGAATAGCCGTTGGATTGTCTACCAAAATACTGCCCCACAACTTTAACGAGCTCATAGACGCTTCTGTAAAACACCTCCAAGGTAAAAGATTCACCCTAGTACCCGATTTTCCTACAGGTGGCGTTATGGATGCCGACAACTATAACGACGGCCTAAGAGGCGGTAAAATACGTGTGCGTGCACGTATAGCACAAGTTGATAAGCAAACGCTTATTATTAACGAGATACCCTTTTCCACAACCACTTCATCGCTTATTGATTCCATTCTAAAGGCAAATGAAAAAGGGAAAATCAAAATCAAAAAGATTGAAGACAATACGGCGGCCGATGTTGAAATCAAAATACAATTACCTCCCAACGTATCCCCGGATAAAACCATAGATGCCTTGTTTGCATTTACGGCTTGTGAAACGTCCATATCGCCTCTGGGCTGCGTGATTGAAAACAACAAACCTAATTTTATTGGGGTTTCCGAGATGCTACGTCGCTCAACAGATCATACATTAGACCTCCTAAGAGCAGAACTCGAAGTAAAGCAGGATGAGCTTGAAGCCCAATGGCATTTTGCTTCGCTAGAGCGTATTTTTATCGAAAAACGTATCTACCGCGACATTGAAGAAGTAGAAACATGGGAAGGCGTGCTTGCTGCCATTCACAGCGGACTAGCCCCCTTTGTGGTAAATCTAAAACGTGCCGTTACTGATGATGATGTGGTACGACTTACCGAAATACGAATTAAACGTATATCCAAATTTGACTTAGATAAGGCGCAGCAAAAAATCGAAGCCCTAGAAGCAGAACTGGACGAAGTGCGCTATCATATGGCGCATATTGTTGAATTTGCCGTTGACTACTTTAAAAAACTTAAAAAGACTTACGGCGCTGGAAAAGAAAGAAAAACAGAACTAAGTGTATTTGCGGATGTGGATGCACGCAAAGTGGTGATGCGTAACACCAAACTCTATGTAAGTAGGGAAGAAGGTTTTGTGGGTACTTCCTTACGACGTGAAGAATATGTAACGGACTGTGCTGATATTGATGATGTTATTGTCTTCACAGCTGATGGCAAAATGATGGTTACTAAGGTGGAAAGCAAGACTTTTGTTGGAAAAAACATCATTCACGTAGCTGTTTTCAAAAAGAAGGACAAACGCACCATCTACAACATGATTTATCAAGACGGTAAGGGCGGTACATCCTACATAAAGCGTTTTGCGGTTACGGGAGTAACTAGAGACAAACATTACGGTCTTACCAACGGCAGCCCACAGTCTAAAGTCCATTACTTCTCTGCTAATCCGAATGGAGAAGCAGAAATTGTGACTATTCACTTGCGCCACAGCGGTTCAATTAAAAAACTAAAATGGGATCTAGACTTTGCAGACCTGGTAGTAAAGGGCAGGGGAGTTCGGGGCAATACCGTTACTAAATATGCCATTAAACGAGTTGATTTTAAAGAAGAAGGGGTGTCAACACTAAAGCCTCGTGATGTTTGGTTTGACGAAACCGTGCAACGACTCAACGCTGACGAACGCGGACGATTGCTCGGTGCATTTAGAGGCGAGGACCGCCTACTCATAGTAACAAAATCAGGAAAAGTAAAAACACAAATTCCAGATCTGGGTATGCATTTTCCACCCGATTTATTGGTCTTAGAAAAATGGGAGCCTAAAAAACCACTATCTGCCGTTTACTACGACGGCAGTAAGGACAAATACTTTGGAAAGCGTTTTTTGATTGAAGCAGCTGACAAAGAAGAAGTGTTTATTAAAGAAGGAAGCAAGAATGAATTGATTTGGTTCTCAGCAGATTGGCGCCCTGTATGTACCCTTCAGTTTACCAAGCCAAGAGGCGGGGAGGCCAAACCAGCACAACAAGTATCTTTTGAAGATTTTATAGTTCCAAAAGGAATCAAAGCAATGGGCAATCAGTTGACTACTGAAAAATTAAAGATTATTGAAACCAATGCGCCCTTGCCTTATTTGCCTGAACCCAGGATAGAAACCGCAGACATTGAAACGCTAGTTGAGGAAGTGCCGCCACCCACAGATGATGACGAAGGTCAAATCACTTTAGACCTGTAACCCTAGTTTTTCTTCTTGCGGAAGCGCATGTTTAAAAACTCCACTACTAACGAAAAAGCAATGGCAAAGTAGAGATACCCTTTGGGGATATTCCCGATGTGTTGCCCCATAACTTGCATATTGGCCAAATGTGCACCTTCTGCAATGAGCATAAAGCCAATCAAAATAAGGAATGAAAGGGCTAAAATCTGCAAAGAGGGATGCTTGTGTACAAAACGCGTTACGGGATGTGCAAATATCATCATGGCCAATATGGAAACCACAACTGCAATAATCATAATCCAAAGCGCGCCGTCAATGCCACTTGTCATGCCAACGGCTGTTAATATGGAATCTACAGAGAAAACAGCATCAATAAGTATGATTTGAAGCAGTATGCGCCCCATGGTGTTGGCTGCTTTATTGGCTACGGCTTTATCTTTTTCTCCTGCATGATCAATTTTTTCATGTATTTCCTTTGTGCTTTTGTAGAGTAAGAACAAACCACCGGCAAATAACACCAATGCTTGTCCGTTGATTTCCGCACGTATTTGAGAAGTATCTATCGAAAATAGACTGCTTTTCATGGCTATGACCCAAGTGATGGTAAACAGTAAGATGATGCGGAGTACCAGCGCAAGAACAAGTCCAATGTTGGTAGCTCGTGCTCGCTTTTCTTCGGGTAACTTGCCAACAACTATAGAAATAAATACAATATTATCAATTCCTAAGATGATTTCAAGAAATGTTAGTGTTAGCAGTGCCGACATGGCCTCTGGGGTGAAAAGAAAGTCCATCAGTTGCTTATTTTGGTTACGGTACCACGTTGTTTGTTTTTGGTGTCTCCAACCAGATTATACTCAAAGGTATAGGTATCTGAAGTAGTGGTCAAAATTTTCATATGTACAGATTTGGAGTCTTGATAGGAGAGTGGACGTAGTTTTTTCACAATACACTCGCAGTCATTAAGCCAACGCACACTAGAGCTGTCCACACGATTGAGGTAATAATCTACTTCAATACTGTCGGTTCTGACAAAGGTTGTGGTAAGTGTATCGCCAAGTACTATCGAAGTAAAACTGAATTTTCCAGTCTTAAATTCAGCGCAATTACGCTCAGGACTGAAACAAGAAACACAGAAAAGCAATAGGGTAGTGATAAAAACATTCCTCATGCTTCAAAAATATCAATTTTTATTGAGGTAGGTACTGGAAGTACCGTCCTTGTAACACACAATTACGCGCTCAACATCATTTGAGCTGGTTTCGTTGTGGCTAATATGCGCTTGTGGTGTGCTTTTTGACTCAGGGCTAGTAGCTGTTATTTCGGGTTCTAGGGGAGTTGCAGCCTTTTCATCTTGGATTTCCCCGGGAGTTGGCGTGTTTTTGGAATCAATTCCTTTAAGTAGCCACTCGGAGGACACGCTAGGGTAGGCGTGTAGTATTTTAAGGATAAAGTCTAAACTAGGCTTATTGCGCTCTGAAAGGATATGCGAAATGGAAGATCGCTGTACACCAATAATGTCGGCAAAGGCGGCTGCGCTTAGCTCACTGTCGTGCATCAGTTGGTTTATTCGATCAACAATACTCATGGTTACAATTGTAAAATATTAAAACTAATCTAATGTTATTTCCAAATATATAAAATAATAAAGATCTATAAAAGCCAAAGTTTTACTTTATATTTTTCATATAAAACACTTGTTTACAGTAATTTATAAGACATCATAAATGTATTAATTACTTTTGTAACAATTCTTCCAGTTTTGAGGGGTCATTTGTTTACAATAATAAATTAGGCTTGTTTACAATTGGAAACTAATAAGCGTTTACATTTGCAAACATGAATTCATTTCTACAGCAGCAGCCATTATTTAAGAGTCAAGTTTTGAAGGGGCGTTACCTTACGTATTCAAAAATTGAAACTTTGCTCAGTGACTTTGAGCTTACGCAAGTGGGGACGAGCGTTAAAGGACTGCCTATCAAGGCCCTAACAATAGGGAATGGCCCTATTAAGGTATTGATGTGGTCTCAAATGCATGGAAATGAAGCCACAAGCACCAAAGGGATTATGGATGTGATGTATTTCCTAAAGGCCAATGCTGCGTTTTTGGCGCCTTTCACCATCCAGTTGCTGCCCATGCTAAATCCAGATGGTGCAGCCGGTTACACCAGGGTTAATGCCAATGGCGTTGATTTGAACAGAGATGCCGTGCAACAGTCACAACCTGAAACTCATGCACTTTTTAAGGTATACGATGCGTTTCAACCTGATTATTGCTTTAATCTTCACGACCAACGAACCCTATTTGGCGTGAATGGTGCGCCTTGTATGTTGTCCTATTTATCCCCGGCTGCGGATGCAGACAAATCGATAACCGAAGCCCGTAAACAAGCTATGGGCATCATTGGATATATGAACGAGAGGCTGCAACAGCACCTGTCCAATCAGGTGGGTCGTTATGACGACACCTACAACCCTAACTGTGTTGGCGATTGTTTTCAGGCAAAAGGAACACCGACAATATTGTTTGAATGTGGACAATCTGGGGAAGATTACGACAGGGAAGCAACACGAAAGTGGTTTTCTTTTTCAGTAGTAGAGGCTTTGCAATGTATAGCTAACAATTCATTTAGGCTTGCAGTTTATGATCGTATTCCAGAAGTTAAAAAGTCTTATGTCGATGTCATAATACACCATGCACCCTACCACAACTCCCAAATAAGCCTGGCCATACAGTATGAAGAAAAATTAATCTCAAATAGAATAGTCTTTGAGCCCACTTTGCACAGCAAGGGTGATTTAGCTATGCTTAATGCTCACAAAATCATTGACTTAAACACGTTCAAAGCCGTTAGTTTTGATGATTTAGATGACAGTGCTATTATAAAAAAACTGTCAGAAATGTTAGATTTAACATATTATTCACATTGATTTATCGAATTAGCAACGTAATTTTCAATGTTTTTTTGTTTTCTTTGCAAAAAAAATAATTATGTTGAAATTTAAACTAGACGAAATTGATCATCAAATACTTGATATTTTAATTGACAATATGCGTACGCCTTTTACTGACATTGCCAAAAGACTGTTGATTTCTGCCGGTACAGTTCATGTACGTGTTAGAAAAATGGAAGAAGCTGGAATCATCAAAGGATCTTCGCTTACATTGGACTACAACAAAATGGGCTACTCGTTTATAGCCTACATAGGAATCTATCTAGAAAAAACGCATCAAACGAAATACGTTCTGGAACGTTTGCACGAGATTCCCTTTGTAACGGTTGCTCACATTACTACAGGTAAGTTTAACATTTACTGTAAAGTCCGTGCAAAAACTACAGAGCACGCAAAGGAAATTATTTTTAAAATTGATGATATAGATGGTATATTACGTACTGAAACCATGATTTCTCTAGAAGAGAGCATCAATGATAAAAAAAGATTGATGCACACTATTTTCAACGAACTTTAAAACTTACTCGTGAATCCACGCACAAAACTCGAACGTTACGAAGAAAACGTTCTCTCCAAATTTAAATTATACGACAGTATATTTTCGACCTTACCCTATTCCAAAATAACGAATACAGCAACGCTGTTGCCGTTGTTTGCCGACTCATGCGTTGAAGGTTATAAAAAGGGGTTAGACCCCAAGACTATCGTTGAAAGTTTTTTTGAACGCTATTTTCCCGATTACCCTAAAAAAGCACAAATAGACTTACTCTTCCGCTTCATTCAATTTATTGAGAGACGTGTGGTGCTTTTTGATGCTGTTGAAGATGCTGCTTTTGCACGGGTCAACAACATGAGTGGCGTGGGTACACTCCGTAACTTAAAGGAAGAGGCGCAATCTAAACAGAAATCCAATGAGCTTAAGGCATTGTTGCAGGACATCAATGTGCGACCAGTGCTCACGGCACACCCTACACAGTTCTATCCCGGAGCTGTATTGGGTATCATTACAGATTTAGGTAAATGCATACAAAAAAACGATTCACAAGAAATCAAACTTTTGTTGGCGCAATTGGGTAGAACCCCCTTTTTTAAAAAGCAAAAACCAACGCCACTAGACGAGGCCCGTAGTTTGATATGGTACCTTTCGAATGTTTTTTATCCGGCAATTGGTGAAATTCAAGCCTATGTACAGCGTCATATCTTCAAAGATGAGCCCTTGACAGGTAAAACGGTTAAACTTGGTTTCTGGCCAGGTGGAGACCGTGATGGAAATCCTTTCGTAACTACTGAAATTACACGAAAAACGGCACAATTACTTCGAAGTAGCATCATTCGGAACTATTATCGAGACATTCGGAAATTACGCAGAAGATTGACTTTTGCTGGTGTAGAAGAGGCCGTTTTAGCGGTTGAGAAAAAATTATATAACAGCATTTTTGCATTGGACAAGGCGCCAGCCATCAGTCTAGAAGACTTAAAAGCTAGCCTACAATCCATTCTTGTCACTATAGAAGACGAATATCACGGTTTATTTGCCAATGAATTGCGCGACTTTATTGCAAAGGTCAATGTCTTTGGCTATCACTTTGCTAGTTTAGATATCAGACAAGACTCTCGCGTACACCACGATGCGTTTTTAAGCCTCTTGGATCAAACAAATAAAACTGGTGTTACCGATGCAAGTTTTGATTATGTAAATGCAACTGAAGCCCAGCGCATTGACTTCCTAACTTCACTAACTGGTGATGTGGATCCCGACAGCTTTGAAGACGAAACTGTATGCAAAGCCCTTGGTTCTATTCGTGCAATGCGTGAAATCCAAGAAACCAATGGTGAGGCCGGTTGTAATCGTTATATCATTAGTAATAATCAAACTGCACAAAATATATTTGAGGTTTTTGCCATGATTCGCATGAGCGACTGGGAAACACCTAATGTGGATGTTGTCCCGTTATTTGAAACGATTCCTGATTTAGAAGTAGCGGTCGCTGTAATGGATAAGGTTTACGGAAACCCCGTGTATCGTGAGCATTTGTCAAGACGGGGAGACAAACAAACCATTATGCTAGGTTTCTCTGACGGAACTAAAGACGGGGGCTACTTGATGGCCAACTGGAGTATTTTTAAAGCTAAAGAAGAACTCACGGCGATATCTCGAAAATACGGGATCAATGTTGCCTTTTTTGATGGTCGAGGTGGTCCACCAGCACGTGGCGGTGGTAATACCCATCAGTTCTACGCATCCATGGGGAACAGCGTCGAAGCAGACGAAATACAGCTCACCGTACAAGGACAAACCATCAGTTCTAATTTTGGCACTTTCGATACCTGTCGTTATAATTTAGAGCAACTCCTGAGTTCTGGAATATCCAACCGATTGTTTGCTTCGGATTCATCCGTTTTAAACGAAGAAGACAGGAAAACCATGACACAGCTAGCAGAAATTAGCTACGAAACCTATAAGGATTTTAAAGCGCACCCTAAGTTTTTACCTTACTTGGAACATATGAGTACACTCCAATATTACGCCAAAACCAATATTGGATCACGCCCATCGAAGCGCAAATCAAGCAAGTCTTTAGACTTCGCTGCACTTCGTGCCATACCGTTTGTGGGCAGTTGGAGCCAGCTCAAGCAAAATGTACCTGGATTTTTTGGCGTGGGTACTGCTTTGGAAAGTCTAGATAAGGCAGGAGAATTTGATAAAGCAAAGCAATTGTACAACAACAATGCATTCTTTAGAACCTTGATTTCAAACTCGATGATGAGTTTGCAAAAATCTTTTTTCAAATTAACAGCCTACATGGAGAACGATCCTGAATACGGAGCTTTTTGGAAGTTGATTTACGAAGAATATCT
>Ga0228657_1000307_pt1 | contig 26529 bp, 17 predicted proteins | sample 70DmetaG_FD_182743 | JGI IMG/M metagenome (GOLD analysis project Ga0228657, IMG submission 182743) | Seawater microbial communities from Monterey Bay, California, United States - 70D | ecosystem: Environmental > Aquatic > Marine > Coastal | place: USA: California | collected 2016-10-07 | reverse complement strand
CGTCACGCACAACCTGTGTCGTGTTGTTCTCTGGTGTTATGTGTTCGTTGCCAGCCTTTACAAAGGCCTCTGCCAATACAATCGCAGTGGTAGTACCGTCACCCGCTGAGTTGGCAGTACGCTGTGCAGCGTCCTTCATCATCTGTATCGCCAGGTTCTCTATAGGGTCGTCTAGGAATACTGATGCCGCAACCGTTACACCGTCCTTGGTGATGGTCATGCCCCTCAGATGCTCAGGCGACTCCACAAGAACCGTCTTGCCCCTTGGGCCTAGTGTACTCTTTACTGCCCTTGAAATCTTAGAGATGCCGCTTATTAGCTTGTCCCTACCCTGCTTGTCGAAGTGCAGGTCTTTTGGAATGTATCCACTTGTTGACATATGATTGAATTTGATTGTACGCAAATATACATTTTTTATTTCACCTAGCAACTAAACAGGAATAAAAAAACTATGTGACGAATGACGATGTAAATCTCTATATACTACTCTTTATATATTTTCTCTTTTCTTCTTTTTCTTTTATTTATATTTATTACTTTTTCTTGTCATTTTAGTCATAAAGAATAATAAAAGAATATAAAGAACTATAAATCAATAAGTTAGAGAATGACTAAAGTTATGACTAAAATGTTTTGTAGTGACTGTTATTAGACACTATTGTATATAATTGGTGTAAAAAATATGAATCAATTATATATCCTAAGCCTTAAGGCTTAGAACACGAACGAATATTTGTAGCCCTAAACAAAACATAGTCATTCCTTAGAGTACGACCAACCTATTTACTTACTATCAACTCGGATTTAAGGTGTATAAATTCAGGAGATAAAACTTTTGGAAGAAATTCAAATTTTGTAAATTTAGTCTTCGAATGAATGTTGATATGGAGAGCCTACTTTTCACAAATATTAGATTTAATTAATGCTTTTAATTTAAAAAAATCTACATATTTTTTATCAATAGATAGAGATAATTTTATTATTTTGAGTTATGTTTTTAAAGTTTAGAGCGTGGTTTTAGCAAAAACAACTGATATTTATACATATGTATGAAAAAAATATTTTGCAAACATTTCTATTTTTTCAGACTGCTTTTTAGATACTAATGAACTTATTCATAAGGCATCCGTGAAATAAATAGATATGATAAATAAAGTGTAGATATATACATTATAAACAAAAAATGAAATATAATTTTAAAGGTAATTTTGGTTTTCTGGAACTTACTGTTGATAAAAGTGGCAATGCTAATGGCACATATCAAAAAAAAGGTTCACTGACTGGCTTTTTTAAAAATCATAAATTTTCTGGTTCTTGGTTAAATCAGGGGCTTGAAGGGCTTGTTGAATTTTGGGTAACTGACGGTATTTTAGAAGGGAATTGGAAAAAAGGTATGGAGTCAGGACCTATGAGAGGCAAGTGGAAAGGTGAGGTTGTTTCAATGGAAGCGCCACAAAGAAGTAAAAACATCGATAATACTGTTGCATTGCAAGAGGATTTCAAAAAGGATGAAGGCGCACATTCCATACCGAGTGATGAGGTGATTCTTGAAGAAAAGAGTAGTATCTCAAGTTTTGACCTAAATGAAGAGAAGGATAAGTTTTATGAAAAATCCCTGAGCATAGCAATAGAAGATGGATGTATCTCATACACTATTCTACAATCTCAGTTGCTTATTGGTGCCAATCGAAGTAAAAGAATCATTGATCAATTAAAACAGGCTGGTATTATTGAGAACGATCCCATTGGCGGAACGGATCTTTATAGTTTGAGAGATGAGCACAAAACACCTGTTAAAGAAAATTGCACTGAAGAAGAAATGAAAATCATATTTAATGAGTCCCGTGATCTGGTCATAAAAGAACAACGTGCCTCAGCATCCTTACTTCAAAGGAAATTGAAACTCGATTACAATTTAGCGGCACAATTAATGGATGAATTAGAATCAGCTAGAATTATATCCTCTTATGATGGCGATGGGCCACGCACCGTATTAGTTGGCTCTTTGCAGGAGCTTAAAAATAGAGCAGCTGAAGAAAAACAAAGAGTCAAAGAGGAAGCAGCTGAAGAAAAACAAGCTGCAAGATTGGCTGCAATGGAAGAAAGAGAAGAAAGAAAGAGGATCTCTGAAGAAAAAAAGCGTGAGCGTGAGCGACTCATTGAGGAAAAACGTTTGGCTAAAGAGGCGGCAGAAAGACAATGGCATTGTCTCATAAAGTTTTCATATATATCAGAGGTCGATGTCCGAGGAGCAAAGCCATCTCGCAAAAAATCAACTTTTAAATACTGCTTTGATGACGAGCCTTCTGATTATGACATAGAGCATGTAGTGTCTCGATGGGTGGATGACTTAGACCGTGAAATAGACTTTGCAAGACTGGAGTTTGAAGAAGTTTTATCCTGGAGGAGGCTTAAAGTCGTAAAGGCTTGCAGTGAAAGTGAGCTTCAAGAAATGGGTTATTTTATGTAATCGAATAATCGCAGCGGTCTGACTGCTGTCGATGGCTTGTTGAGCAAGGTATATATTGGCAGGAAAAAATGAAAGCATTCATAAAAAAGTTTATAACAATATCTAAATTACATTAAAGCGCAGTTTAGACGCAACGTTGTGTGTAATAAGAGAACTGAATATTTATTAATTTTTAAACAAATTATATTATGGCAAAATGGAAAGTAATTAAAGGGGAACGAGGTGATAAGTGTGGTTCTTGTGGTAAAGACATATCGAAGAAAAAGGCTTATATTAAGAAGGCAAGTAGTTTTGGAGGTATGATAGGAAAAGCATTTTGGCGCGGAAGTGCTTATTGCTCTCAGTCATGTTTTAACAGTGCTAACTAGTTGATTGAATGAGAGAGTTTTTTGCGCAATAGAGTTGCGGTATAAAATCAATATTGGAGTCAATTTAGTTTTAATAGTCAAATAATTTAATTAACTAAATGAAAATAAGAAGTAGTTTTTTTAGCAATTTTTTTCATGGCTCTCATATACTTGATTGGGTAGTACCTTGGACTGTGACTGTTGATACAGTCAATAAAATTTTAATTGTTAGAAAAAGAAACTACTATCTAATAGGGGTTGATAAAACAATAATTCCAATTAGAAATATTAGAAGAGTAACTATTAACGAGCATTTTTTTGGAGCTGACATTGAGATAAAGGTATTTGGCTCAGGAAGTATCACGGCTAGATGTTTAAAAAAAAGAGATGCTAGTAAACTACGACAATTTTGCCTAGATGAAATGAGCAATCTATCTAATCAAAGAATTTAGTTTACAACTCTAGTTTAACTGCGTGTATATTTCAATACTAGTATTCTTCAAAGATAAATAGATATGAATAGTGATAAATTAGATGAAGAAAATAGACTAGATTTGAAAAAATAAAACTTGAGCTAAATGTTTCGTAAAAAACTGTCGATCCTATTAATTCTGTTTCTCAGTGGACAACTTTACGGGCAAAGCCTTAGCGATATTTCTTTCGGCACTGATTCAACTTTTGAAGTTGTTTCTTGGAATATTGAGTGGTTTCCAAAAAACGGATCAGCTACGATCGATTCAGTAAGCAAAATTATTGAATCCCTTGACGCGGATTTGCTTGGTCTACAAGAAATAGATGATACTACAATTTGTAGGCAAATGATAAACAATCTACCTGACTACGAACTCTTTATGGATGATGATTGGTTTGGAGGACTTGCTTACGTTTATAAGACAAGTTCGGTAAACATTCAATCCATATATAAAATCTATGATACCTCACCATACTGGAATGCTTTCCCTAGATCACCTTTGGTTATGGAACTCACATTTATGGGGGAAGAATTTATCGTAATCAACAATCACTTCAAATGCTGTGGTGATGGTCTACTCGATATAGGTAATTCCTCGGATGAGGAGGGGAGACGCCATGAAGCCAATTCACTACTCAAACAATACATCGACATTAATTTCCCTTTATCACGAGTAATTGTACTGGGAGATTTGAACGATATATTAACCGATGAGAATCCAAATAATGTGTTTCAGATGTTTTTAGATGATCCAACCAACTATTTATTTGCAGACGAGACAATTGCTAGTGGCTCGCCTGCAGACTGGTCCTTTCCTGGATGGCCTTCTCACCTAGACCATATCCTAATTACAAATGAATTATTTAGTGAATTTTCCAATTCTGGCTCAGGAATTCAAACAATTAAAATCGATGATTTCATGTCAGGCGGATTAGCAGACTATGATTTTTACATCTCAGATCATCGACCAGTCGGAATGAAAATTAAAGTTAATCCTACTACAGTGAATTTAGTAGAATTGTCTAATTCCGACATCAACATATTCCCCAACCCTACCAACAAGTTATTTCATGTTGAAATGACACTCTCGGAATCTATAGACCTACAGATGCAGGTCATGGATATTCATGGTAGAATAGTACACAAAGAGTCTATGAATAACTTGGGTGGCAAGGTGAGTAAATCAATAGATCTGTCTGACGAACCATCGGGTACTTACCTACTAAGATTTATCAATGGAGAGCAAGTGAAAAACAGAAAAATAGTATTGCAGAAATAGTTGGATTGCTCTATGTTGAAAATAATAAATCCACTGACACATAACCAGAGGGTTATACTACATTGTACGCAACCCACCCCTAAAAAGAAAGTCATTATCCTGAGTTGTGGTGTCAGAAAACCAAAACTTTTAGGCTGATTATTTTGGCTTTTTACTGCCAGTTTTACTGCCAGTTATGACTGATTTAGTGGCTTTTTTTAAGTATATTCGATTTTTAACCTATGGCAAAGAACAGCCACGTGTGGTACAAACCAACTGAATAACACTCAACTAATACACCCTTAAACCCTCTGTATACTTGAGTTTAAATAAGAAAGCCGCTACTAAATGAATAGTAACGGCTTATCTACTGTGTAGCGGGGACAGGACTTGAACCTGTGACCTTCGGGTTATGAGCCCGACGAGCTACCAACTGCAAGTTGTTGATTTTCAATAGATTATAATTATGCTTTTTAAAACTGACAGTAAACACTGACAGTATGGAATCAATTAATGTTACAATTGGCCGAGACAACAAGCAAGTATTTATTAATATTTATTACAATAAAAAGCGCTACCGATATTGGAATGGAAAAGCTATTAATGTAAAAATCAAATCTAAGGACAACCCCACCCTGCTCAAGGCAGCTTTTGAATTAAAATTAACAGAAGGCTGGAGACCTCAACCAAGGAAGAGGGAGGTCAAAGAAATCCCTAACACAGTAGTTAAAGCCCTAAACCAAGGTGTTCAATCTAAGATAGCTCAAGGGTGTTCTGAACGCTTCATTAAGGATGCTAAGCGAGTAGTAACACTGTGGCAACGTTATGAGAGTGAGCAACACATAAAGAACCTTACACTCGATAAACTGCAAGCATCACACATCAGAAACTTTCTCATAAGACCTAACTGGAGTGCAAAGACGCAGCGCACAGTAAAATCTACATTGAGTCCATTATTATCTGAATTCAATCCCCACTTAGTCCAGAGTATAAAACTGAAGAAGCCTACCTCTACCCTTCACAAACCCTTCGATAATATCAGTGAAATACTTGACGCTATAAAAGCTTTTAACATACAGCTATACGTATGCTGCCTTATGACCTATGGATGTCTTTTACGACCCCATCGTGAGATTAGAGAGCTTACATGGGGTGACTTTTCTGATGACCTCAAATACATTCACTTATCAGGTAATAGAAACAAATCAGGCAGGAATAGAAGTGTGCCTGTGCCACTATATATACGTGAAATACTAACCAAAGGACAAGATGATCACAACATATTTTCCGAGAAGACTAAACCATATAACGCTGACTACTTTAAGACCCTTTGGAGTCGCTTTAAGAGGCGATCTAGTCTCCTTGAGCAGGGACAAACATTATACTCGTTTAGACACTCAGGGGCAATTGATATATTCAAGCGTACAGGCTCTCTAACCAAGCTGCAAAAAGCTATGGGGCATTCGTCTATAAATGTAAGTCTAACCTACTTAAGAGGCTTAGAAATAGCTGAACTGACTGAAGAAGATATGCCTATGGTTTAATTAGTAAAACTTCTTTATTAATCTTTTTTCTTTATCAGTATTCCATTGAACTTGATATGTATCTCCTGTAATAACATCTACCATTATAAAATTGTAAGAATTATCTGTAGGGTACAATTTAAATCTTCCGTTTTTCGCTATTCTACTATATTCTGACATTTCGTCCAAAGTATAGGGTTTATAAAATGCTTTATCTTCAACACTTACAATAGAATCAGGTTTACTATTATATTTTTCTTCCCAATATTTCATAGCTTCATTATGACTTCGGGTATAATAATCTATTGTATTTGCATATTTATAATCACTTAAAACAGATTTAATTTGGTCTACATCTGTAAGTCCAATTTGAAGTTGCCAAATTTGCCCTGTTGCACTATCTAACAAAAGAGATGTATAAATATTTGTAGTATTATAAACCTTGTACCTTTCAATGTCGTCTTGCCCAAAACAAAAAACAGGAATAAATAATAGTAGAAGTAGTTTTTTCATACTTAAATATAAGAATTGTAAGTCTAACCTACTTAAGAGGCTTAGAAATAGCTGAACTAAAGGAAGAAGATATGCCTATGGTTTAGTTGGATACCAAATCTATTTAAAGAAGATTTATGTTATTTATCAAAATTTAAAACTTACTTAAAATCATCTCTAATTTACAGGCCCTTCAAGGAGTGTCTGAGGGGTGACTTGACCAAATACACCACCATATAATTTCAGGTCGATAGCGAGGCTTAAAAGTGCCTTAAATCGCAAATTGAGATACGCCTCTGTGTTAGCATTTGTAAAATACTTAATTAACAAAAACCACAACATAATTTTAGTAGATTTTTATTCCATAAACTCAATGACGAATGACGATGTAAATCTCTATATACTACTCTTTATATATTTTCTTTTTTCTTCTTTTTCTTTTATTTATATTTATTACTTTTTCTTGTCATTTTAGTCATAAAGAATAATAAAAGAATATAAAGAACTATAAATCAATAAGTTAGAGAATGACTAAAGTTATGACTAAAATGTTTTGTAGTGACTGTTATTAGACACTATTGTATATAATTGGTGTAAAAAATATGAATCAATTATATATCCTAAGCCTTAAGGCTTAGAACACGAACGAATATTTGTAGCCCTAAACAAAACATAGTCATTCCTTAGAGTACGACCAACCTATTTACTTACTATCAACTCGGATTTAAGGTGTATAAATTCAGGAGATAAAACTTTTGGAAGAAATTCAAATTTTGTAAATTTAGTCTTCGAATGAATGTTGATATGGAGAGCCTACTTTTCACAAATATTAGATTTAATTAATGCTTTTAATTTAAAAAAATCTACATATTTTTTATCAATAGATAGAGATAATTTTATTATTTTGAGTTATGTTTTTAAAGTTTAGAGCGTGGTTTTAGCAAAAACAACTGATATTTATACATATGTATGAAAAAAATATTTTGCAAACATTTCTATTTTTTCAGACTGCTTTTTAGATACTAATGAACTTATTCATAAGGCATCCGTGAAATAAATAGATATGATAAATAAAGTGTAGATATATACATTATAAACAAAAAATGAAATATAATTTTAAAGGTAATTTTGGTTTTCTGGAACTTACTGTTGATAAAAGTGGCAATGCTAATGGCACATATCAAAAAAAAGGTTCACTGACTGGCTTTTTTAAAAATCATAAATTTTCTGGTTCTTGGTTAAATCAGGGGCTTGAAGGGCTTGTTGAATTTTGGGTAACTGACGGTATTTTAGAAGGGAATTGGAAAAAAGGTATGGAGTCAGGACCTATGAGAGGCAAGTGGAAAGGTGAGGTTGTTTCAATGGAAGCGCCACAAAGAAGTAAAAACATCGATAATACTGTTGCATTGCAAGAGGATTTCAAAAAGGATGAAGGCGCACATTCCATACCGAGTGATGAGGTGATTCTTGAAGAAAAGAGTAGTATCTCAAGTTTTGACCTAAATGAAGAGAAGGATAAGTTTTATGAAAAATCCCTGAGCATAGCAATAGAAGATGGATGTATCTCATACACTATTCTACAATCTCAGTTGCTTATTGGTGCCAATCGAAGTAAAAGAATCATTGATCAATTAAAACAGGCTGGTATTATTGAGAACGATCCCATTGGCGGAACGGATCTTTATAGTTTGAGAGATGAGCACAAAACACCTGTTAAAGAAAATTGCACTGAAGAAGAAATGAAAATCATATTTAATGAGTCCCGTGATCTGGTCATAAAAGAACAACGTGCCTCAGCATCCTTACTTCAAAGGAAATTGAAACTCGATTACAATTTAGCGGCACAATTAATGGATGAATTAGAATCAGCTAGAATTATATCCTCTTATGATGGCGATGGGCCACGCACCGTATTAGTTGGCTCTTTGCAGGAGCTTAAAAATAGAGCAGCTGAAGAAAAACAAAGAGTCAAAGAGGAAGCAGCTGAAGAAAAACAAGCTGCAAGATTGGCTGCAATGGAAGAAAGAGAAGAAAGAAAGAGGATCTCTGAAGAAAAAAAGCGTGAGCGTGAGCGACTCATTGAGGAAAAACGTTTGGCTAAAGAGGCGGCAGAAAGACAATGGCATTGTCTCATAAAGTTTTCATATATATCAGAGGTCGATGTCCGAGGAGCAAAGCCATCTCGCAAAAAATCAACTTTTAAATACTGCTTTGATGACGAGCCTTCTGATTATGACATAGAGCATGTAGTGTCTCGATGGGTGGATGACTTAGACCGTGAAATAGACTTTGCAAGACTGGAGTTTGAAGAAGTTTTATCCTGGAGGAGGCTTAAAGTCGTAAAGGCTTGCAGTGAAAGTGAGCTTCAAGAAATGGGTTATTTTATGTAATCGAATAATCGCAGCGGTCTGACTGCTGTCGATGGCTTGTTGAGCAAGGTATATATTGGCAGGAAAAAATGAAAGCATTCATAAAAAAGTTTATAACAATATCTAAATTACATTAAAGCGCAGTTTAGACGCAACGTTGTGTGTAATAAGAGAACTGAATATTTATTAATTTTTAAACAAATTATATTATGGCAAAATGGAAAGTAATTAAAGGGGAACGAGGTGATAAGTGTGGTTCTTGTGGTAAAGACATATCGAAGAAAAAGGCTTATATTAAGAAGGCAAGTAGTTTTGGAGGTATGATAGGAAAAGCATTTTGGCGCGGAAGTGCTTATTGCTCTCAGTCATGTTTTAACAGTGCTAACTAGTTGATTGAATGAGAGAGTTTTTTGCGCAATAGAGTTGCGGTATAAAATCAATATTGGAGTCAATTTAGTTTTAATAGTCAAATAATTTAATTAACTAAATGAAAATAAGAAGTAGTTTTTTTAGCAATTTTTTTCATGGCTCTCATATACTTGATTGGGTAGTACCTTGGACTGTGACTGTTGATACAGTCAATAAAATTTTAATTGTTAGAAAAAGAAACTACTATCTAATAGGGGTTGATAAAACAATAATTCCAATTAGAAATATTAGAAGAGTAACTATTAACGAGCATTTTTTTGGAGCTGACATTGAGATAAAGGTATTTGGCTCAGGAAGTATCACGGCTAGATGTTTAAAAAAAAGAGATGCTAGTAAACTACGACAATTTTGCCTAGATGAAATGAGCAATCTATCTAATCAAAGAATTTAGTTTACAACTCTAGTTTAACTGCGTGTATATTTCAATACTAGTATTCTTCAAAGATAAATAGATATGAATAGTGATAAATTAGATGAAGAAAATAGACTAGATTTGAAAAAATAAAACTTGAGCTAAATGTTTCGTAAAAAACTGTCGATCCTATTAATTCTGTTTCTCAGTGGACAACTTTACGGGCAAAGCCTTAGCGATATTTCTTTCGGCACTGATTCAACTTTTGAAGTTGTTTCTTGGAATATTGAGTGGTTTCCAAAAAACGGATCAGCTACGATCGATTCAGTAAGCAAAATTATTGAATCCCTTGACGCGGATTTGCTTGGTCTACAAGAAATAGATGATACTACAATTTGTAGGCAAATGATAAACAATCTACCTGACTACGAACTCTTTATGGATGATGATTGGTTTGGAGGACTTGCTTACGTTTATAAGACAAGTTCGGTAAACATTCAATCCATATATAAAATCTATGATACCTCACCATACTGGAATGCTTTCCCTAGATCACCTTTGGTTATGGAACTCACATTTATGGGGGAAGAATTTATCGTAATCAACAATCACTTCAAATGCTGTGGTGATGGTCTACTCGATATAGGTAATTCCTCGGATGAGGAGGGGAGACGCCATGAAGCCAATTCACTACTCAAACAATACATCGACATTAATTTCCCTTTATCACGAGTAATTGTACTGGGAGATTTGAACGATATATTAACCGATGAGAATCCAAATAATGTGTTTCAGATGTTTTTAGATGATCCAACCAACTATTTATTTGCAGACGAGACAATTGCTAGTGGCTCGCCTGCAGACTGGTCCTTTCCTGGATGGCCTTCTCACCTAGACCATATCCTAATTACAAATGAATTATTTAGTGAATTTTCCAATTCTGGCTCAGGAATTCAAACAATTAAAATCGATGATTTCATGTCAGGCGGATTAGCAGACTATGATTTTTACATCTCAGATCATCGACCAGTCGGAATGAAAATTAAAGTTAATCCTACTACAGTGAATTTAGTAGAATTGTCTAATTCCGACATCAACATATTCCCCAACCCTACCAACAAGTTATTTCATGTTGAAATGACACTCTCGGAATCTATAGACCTACAGATGCAGGTCATGGATATTCATGGTAGAATAGTACACAAAGAGTCTATGAATAACTTGGGTGGCAAGGTGAGTAAATCAATAGATCTGTCTGACGAACCATCGGGTACTTACCTACTAAGATTTATCAATGGAGAGCAAGTGAAAAACAGAAAAATAGTATTGCAGAAATAGTTGGATTGCTCTATGTTGAAAATAATAAATCCACTGACACATAACCAGAGGGTTATACTACATTGTACGCAACCCACCCCTAAAAAGAAAGTCATTATCCTGAGTTGTGGTGTCAGAAAACCAAAACTTTTAGGCTGATTATTTTGGCTTTTTACTGCCAGTTTTACTGCCAGTTATGACTGATTTAGTGGCTTTTTTTAAGTATATTCGATTTTTAACCTATGGCAAAGAACAGCCACGTGTGGTACAAACCAACTGAATAACACTCAACTAATACACCCTTAAACCCTCTGTATACTTGAGTTTAAATAAGAAAGCCGCTACTAAATGAATAGTAACGGCTTATCTACTGTGTAGCGGGGACAGGACTTGAACCTGTGACCTTCGGGTTATGAGCCCGACGAGCTACCAACTGCTCCACCCCGCGATATATCTCAATTAACCACTACATTCGATTGGTTGTTCCCAACGTGGTTAATAATTTATTATTTCTTGAAATTGGACTTCTTTTAGCCCTTAATAAAATACTTCGGTGCGCAAATATACTCAGGTTAATTATATATCAAAACATTGTAACTGATATTTCCGAAAATCAACTACATTAGTAACGGAACGAGTTGTAAAGCTCCAAAAATATTTCAAATGCCCTTCGAAAGAGAGAGGAAAGAGGCTTATAAAATATATCTAAAAAAAATAAAAACCAAGATGACTTTGATGAATTCGTTTAAACATTTCTTTCTGCTAATCACGTTATTCGTGGGTGTTAGTGGAATGGCACAAACTGAACTGGAGAAAAAACTATTTGAATTGCCAGATGTCATTTTTCATAAAATAGATACGCCTGATGGTTATCAGTCTGCCTATAAGCTGATGGTTAAGCAACCATTAGACCATAGCAATCCAGACGCTGGATACTTTTATCAGCGAGTATGGCTTAGTCACAAAGGGTATAGTAATACTACAACGATTATCACTAATGGATACGCAAGAGGATATAACAATATCAATGAAATAGTAAAACTGCTAGACGCTAATCAACTCAATGTAGAACATAGATACTTTGGTGAAAGTATGCCTGATAGCCTCGATTACCAATATCTTAATTTTGAGCAAGTAGCACGCGATTACCATCATATTCGGCAATTGTTTGACAATATATACAACGGCAAATGGGCTTCATCAGGAATAAGCAAAGGAGGTACCACTACTATATTCTACAAATATTTTTATCCTAATGATGTAGATGTATCCATTCCATACGTTGCCCCTCTCAACTATGAATATGAAGAGCAAAGGATCTATGATTTCTTAGATAAAAAAGGTACTCCTGAGTGTAGAGCTAATATGTTGGCCTATCAAAAGAGACTGCTCCAACAGCGTGAATCCATACTTCCTTTACTTGAATGGTTTGTCAAAGGAAAAGGATTAAAATTTAATTATCTATCTCTAGGCGAAGCTTATGAATATGCTGTGCTCGAATATCCATTTAGCTTTTGGCAATATGGCTGGGATTGTGGTAAAGTACCTAATGAAAATGCTACTCTGGAAAATCATGTAGACTACCTACTAGAAGTTGTTGGCCTCGACTTTTTCGCAGATGAGAGTATGGAAGCTTATGCTTCTCATTACTACCAAAGTGCCCACCAAATGGGATACTATGGCTATGAGACAGAAGACTTTGATGGATTACTAAAATACCTACCCTATGAGCCTCATCCGCATGCTGCATTTACTCCCAATAAGATGGAAGTGAAATTTGATGCTACACTTACGAATAAAGTAGCGGAATGGATCGCCAAGAATGGAAATCAAATGATATACATCAATGGTGATTTAGATACTTGGAGTGCAACTGCTGTGCCCAGCTCAGAAGGGATAGATGCCATTTGGTATTTTCTCAAAGATAAACATCACTCCAGTGCTAGAATTAAAAATATGACAGGCGACGAAAAGAGGTTACTCTACATGAAGTTAAATGAGTGGCTTGGAACTGAATTAATATTTGAGAAATAAGGTGTTGGAGATTACAAAAGCTATTGTGCAAATGAGAAATTATAGCTGCGAAGCTGTAGAGGATATATCTTAACAACGAAAAGTCAAAGAAATTTACCGTTTGCATCTCTTTTCAAGACCTAAACCAGCTTTCTTCTTTTTAAACTTTACCACATGCCACTATGTTAATCTCTAGAACAAAATAATAATACATTGAAGAAAATAACATTAGGTGGAGGATGCTTTTGGTGTACAGAAGCAGTTTTCCAGAGGCTAAAAGGAGTGGAGCATGTAGAGTCAGGATATATGGGTGGTCACATCATCAATCCTACTTATAAAGATATATGTACGGGAGAGTCTGGTCATGCAGAGATCATACAGATTACATATGATCCTGATGTAATATCTTTAGCACAATTATTTGAGATATTTTGGACTGCTCACGATCCTACTACACTTAATAGACAAGGTGGTGACAAAGGTACTCAATATAGGTCTGTGATATTCTATGCAGATAATAAAGAAAAAACTATTGCAGAAAAATCTATTCAAGAAGTAGCCAGTAAATTGTATTCAGATCCAATCGTAACGGAATTAGCCGAATTGACCACGTACTATCCGGGAGAGAAGTATCATCAGAACTACTACAATGGACAACAATCTAAGCCATATTGCCATCTAGTGATCTCTCCCAAAGTAGGTAAGCTCAAAAAGTCATTTGCACATATGATAAAAGAGGAATATAAGTAGACAAGAGCACCTAAATAAAAGATTATGGACAACAAGAAATATAACAAACTCACTGCAGAGGAATCACGAGTAATAGAGCAGAAGGGAACAGAAAGACCTTTTACAGGTGAGTATGACAAACACTTTGAGCATGGTTATTACATCTGTAGAAAATGTAATACGCCACTATATACTTCAAACAGTAAATTCGATTCAGGTTGTGGATGGCCTGCATTTGACCAAGAAATAGAAGGTGCTGTAAAGAATGTACCTGATGCAGATGGACGCAGAATAGAAATCGTCTGCAATACCTGCGATGGACATTTGGGTCATGTGTTCGTCGGAGAGAGATTGACAAAAACTAATACACGTCATTGTGTGAATAGTCTGAGTATAAAATTCGTAAAGGAGTAGGGCAAGAGTGCGATTATAAGATAAAGACAAAACAGACTTGAAAGGATTACTTTAAAAAAACTTGATAGACTGGAAAAATACTCAGAAGGATTGCTAGCAAAGCCAAATACCTTCCTACCCTATTGGCCACATTCATTTTTTGCTTACCCGATCTAGAATAATTAATTGAAAATGATAAAGCTATTAATGAAATAGATAGAGCAATCATCTTTATGCTCCAATGCACAAAAACCACCGTTGGTAAAAACGAATTTTCATCGATAATTAAAACAGCATTAGATGCTAAAAATGCATTTATTTGAGCTCCAGTTATGAGCATAAAACTTAACCCACCAATTATTAAAGACAGTAAGCCTTTCATAGTTAATTTAGTTATTTGAATCTAGCTATTCCTTGACTCGCTCTATTAGTAAATTAGTCTTGCTTCTTAGTGGTAGTCTCAGATTGATTATCTTCTTCGTAAAATTCACCCCAATTTACTCTAGTCCAATCCTTTTGCATTTCTTTCAACTCCGCATTAATCCAAGCTTGCGCATCTAACGAAAGTTGAGGACCATCATCAGCCGTCATAGCCGGACCAAAACTCATCTTAACTTCAGTTCGCCAAGAAGCAAACTGCTTGAAATAATGCTGCAAAAAATTCGTGCCTTTCCATAAATCTTTGGTATCACGATATTCTAAAGCTATTGGGACTACAGGAATATTATTTTTAGCCGCTTCAATAAAAGTTCCTTTGCTAAACTTAAGCGTTTCTGGAGTCACACCTACGGTTCCTTCCGGATATACTAATACGTTGTAACCTCTCAATAATGTTTCAACCAATTTTTCTCTTGTGGCATTTCTTGACTCGACACTTTCCCTTTTGACCCAAAGGACGCCTGTTGCCTCCGCACCCTTATTGATGATTGGGTAGTTTGCTATTTCAGCTTTAGCTATTACATATGCATCCAGAAATGTGCAATTAATAATTGGATCAGAAAAAGATCTATGATTACAGACATATAGTGCCGGCGTCGTTGAAGCCTCACCTTTTACCTGACATTTTATATTGAGTATAGGGAGAGCAAAATATTTAATCCATCGTCGACGCAAGCGAAATGCTTGCTCTGGTGTCTTACCAAAAACCAAAATTAATAAGGGATAACACAATAGAAATATAGCCATAGTTTTTACTAGAAATATGGCTTTGAAAATAGATATTACTTTGAGTAAGAGTTTGATAGCGTATGGTTATTTGTGTATATAATTAGCTTAAAAAATTAACTATTAATTCAGAAGACCGATTTCCGTTTGTATATCCATAGATACTGCTATCCCTGATAGGAAGAGTACTGACTAAAATGGTATACTGAAAACTATTTTTCGGCTTTCATCTGCGGAAAGAAGAGTACATCTTGGATCGAATTGGAGTTGGTCATAATCATCGCTAATCTATCCATACCCATTCCTAATCCTGCCATTGGTGGCATACCATATTCGATAGCTCTTAGGAAATCTTCGTCTAATACCATCGCTTCATCATCACCGCGCTTTCCAAGATCTAACTGAGCTTCAAATCTTTCTCTTTGATCGATAGGGTCATTAAGCTCGGTGAATGCATTACATATTTCCTTACCATTACATACCGCTTCAAAACGCTCTACCAAGCCATCTTCTGTTCTATGTTTTTTAGCTAAAGGAGACATCTCTACTGGATAGTTGGTTATGAATGTGGGTTGTATCAACTGTGCTTCACACTTCTCACCAAATATCTCATCTATTAGCTTTCCTTTACCCATAGACTTATCCACTGGTACATGAAGTTCTTTGGCTGTTTTGAATAATTCTTCTTCATTCATCTTAGAAATATCTACGCCTGTAAAGTGCTCTATCGCCTCATACATTGTAAATCTCTTCCACGGTCTTGCAAAATTGATGACATTCTCTCCTACTTGTACTTCTGTAGTACCATGCATTTCCATAGCGATACGCTCTACCATCTCCTCCGTCATATCCATCATCCATTCGTAGTCTTTGTAGGCTACATATACTTCTACTTGCGTAAATTCTGGATTGTGGAATCTACTCATTCCTTCATTACGAAAATCTTTACTAAACTCATATACACCATCAAACCCGCCAACAATCAAACGTTTTAGATATAACTCATTAGCGATACGCATGTAGAGTGTCATATCTAACGAATTATGATGTGTCTTAAAAGGTCTTGCCGCCGCACCACCATAAATAGGCTGAAGGATAGGAGTCTCTACTTCTAGATAGCCACTTTCGTTAAAAAAGTTCCTAATTGTATTATACATCTGAGTACGCTTACGGAAAATCTCTCTTACCTCTGGATTGACTACTAAGTCTACATATCTCTGTCGGTATCTAAGCTCTGGATCTGTAAACGAATCATAAATAGTACCATCAGCATCCGTCTTAACTACGGGCAATGGTCGAAGTGACTTACTCAAAAGAACTAACTCTGTTACATGTACTGAACACTCTCCTACATTAGTGTAGAATGCATATCCTTTGACACCTATAAAATCACCAAGATCCAAAAGCTTCTTAAACATCGTATTGTAAAGCGCCTTGTCTTCACCTTCGCAGATGTCATCTCTACTCACATATAGTTGGATACGTCCATCAGAGTCTTGCAACTCTGCAAACGAAGCTTTACCCATAATACGACGTGACATCAATCTACCAGCAAGTACTACTTCTTGATATGAAGAATCTCCTTTCTTGAAATTCTGTTTTATCTCTTGCGATAAGACATTAACTGGAAATTCTGCTGCTGGATAAGGTTCTATTCCTAAGTCTTTGATCTTTTGAAGATTTTCTCTTCTTACTAATTCTTGCTCGCTAAGTGTTTGTTCCATATTGTACTTGTAAAAATTGAACTGCAAAAATAGATAATAAGCAGCATATGACTTATAAATATAATATTTACTATATATTAAATTGAAAATCAGTATTTAATGATCAAAATAATAGCAAAAGTTGGTCTATTGAAATCTAATTAACCGAGTATTAATTGCATATGAAAATTTTGCAATTCTGCTGCAATACAATGTAAAACAGACCTTGTAGCGACTATTATTCTATATATTTGTTTTCGTAGAGACATTTATATTTTATTAAGTATTAGTTTAACACTCCACCTGAAGTATGATTCTCAATTATCTTAGACTTATCACTTTAATCATTTTATTTATTTACTACCAAAATAGTCATGCGCAAGTTATTGCAGATGGACTTCCTGGATGTATAGCAATTGAAGACTCTGCAGGGACATCTTGTGGAGGTGGAACATCATTTTTTGGCATCAATGGATTAGGACAATTCGAAGTAAATAATATCGATGGAGAGTTTTGTTGTTCGGGGTCCGGTGGAGATGGAAGCGGTTATTTTGAGTTTGAGGAGATTGATATTTCTTGTTTTCAAGATATTATGATCTCAATGAATTACTCAGCATCAAGTACAAACTATGAAGATGACTTCCCCACAGCTCCACAATTTGGGTGTACTGGAACAGGTACAGATAATAGTCATGATCAGATAGTTTTCATGTATATCATTGATGGTGGAGTAGAAGTTCAGTCATTATATGTTCACGGAACAACACAAGGGAATTTTACCGGAACTTGGAATGAAGGTCCACTCAATGGAAATACACTTACCATAAAAGTATACGCAGCAAATAAAGCTAGTGCAGAGAAATTTTATTTTGATAATCTAGTAATCGAAGCTGGTGCATCATCCGTATCCGCTGGTGATGATTTTACCTACTGTGGAGATGGTCCCATAAATCTTGATGGAGATGGAAATGGTACGTGGAGCGGTGGTCTAGGGTCATTCTCAGACCCATCTAATCCTAATAGTGCTTATACACCTGACGCCACGGAATTTGGATCTACAGTGATATTGAATTTTACTGGTTGTAGCCCATCGTCTTTGTGTTCTGCTGATGATGCTAGTGATGAAGTAGAAATAACCATTAACTCTAGTGCAACTGCATCCATAATTCAAAGCTCCGATGGAGAACTATGTTTTGGCGAATGTACTACCATCAAATTTGATTTTGTTGGGGGCGAACCACCTTATGATCTTGATCTTACATTTACGATAACTGGAATAGGATTTCCTATCAATTTCAATGCTCCGGGGTTTGAGGTGAATGATGGTATTACGATATGTTATGATATTGGTGGGATATTTCCAACTTATGATTCAGGATCTCAAACTATAAGTGTACCTGAAATAGCGGCCGGCTTTAGTGGAACATTTACACTTAACGGATTCACTGATTCTAATGATTGCGAGGGTGTAGTGGGAGGTTCAGGTTTTTCTGTTTCATTTTTGGATACTCCAGAAGCCAATTTTGCGTCACTTGAAGCATGCGATGAAGGTGGAGGTGTTGCTACATTTGACTTAACTGAGATGGATAGCGATGTAAATGGTGGAAGTGGAGATGCTGTAAATTATTATGATGATCCCGCGTTGACAAATGAAGTTTTTTCCCCTTACGTCAGTCCTTCTTCTGTATTATACGCCACTGTATCTAATGCTGACTGCACGTCAGAACCCGAAGAGGTAGATGTTATTGTTATCGATAATGGAGATGTTGGAATTGTAGAATTCTATTGTTCTGATATCGGATCTACTGATTGTATTATTTGTGACGAAGATGGAATACTTGGAGAAGTAATCGAAGTACTATTTGTCTTTAGTGATCCGTCAGTAGAACATATAGTTACCATAGATTTTATAGATGATTCAGGAAGTACTGAGGGTATATACACTTTAGGAGTTAACCAAACGAGTCTAGATTTTACTATTAGCAGTAATACCACAATAGAAATTATTTCAGTCACTGCGGGAGATGAGTGCGCTGATAATACTGATTTAGGAGAAATTGTCAGTATTACATATCTCTTGTCACCTGCTCTAGACGATATCGGACCGTTTTCAGAGTGTGGTGGTGTGGTGCTACCTGAAATTACTGGAAATAATCTCAGTGGTAATGAGATGTATTACACAATGTCAGATCAAGGAGGAATTAGCTACTCAGCAAATGATTTAATAACAGAATCGATTAACTTATATGTCTATACAGGTAATTCAGATTGCTTTGATGAGATTTTTGTAGAGATCGAAATATTACCAGAAACCATATTTGATGAACCCAATGACACTATTGTTTGTGGTTTTCTTTTACTTCCAGAAATAGAAGGTTCTGGAGTAGAATTAAGCGCAGCCTATTATACAGCTCCGAATGGTGGTGGAAATATATATGTTCCTGGCAATATTGTTCTTACTAATACTACTCTTTATATCTTCGATCCTTTATCTTCTTGCCCCTCAAATGAGCCTTCATTCCAAATAACTATTCTGGCCGAACCAATACTCGATATTATTCAAGACATCGACACATGCGGCACATATGAATTACCAGCTATTGCTGGAGCATTGCTTACAAGTAATCAAGCATACTATACAGAACCTAACGGTATGGGTATCGAATTGCAATCTGGGGATACCATCTTCGTATCGGATACAATTTATGCTTACGACAATAATATGGGATGTTTCGACGAAATAGAAATAGAAATTATAATAGATGAAGGCCCATCAGCAGGTATTGGTGATACCATAAGCCTTTGTTCTGCGACGCCACAGATATTAAATCTTCCAGAATTGCTTACACAACCCGCTGATACCTTAGGACTTTGGAGTGACGATATTGGATTACTTACGAATGATACTGATAGTACGCAAGTAAATATAACTGGCATTACCGGAACAATAAACTTTATGTATGTCATCGAGAACTTGGAATGTGGCAATGATACTAGCCACTTACAAATCAATATTCAAGAACAATTTGATGCAGGTGGCCAAGACCTAATCATAGGTTGCGAAAATGATTTTGGGACCATCGATCTAAATACATTCTGGAACATAGTAGGTATCAATGATACGATTATCGTTTTGGGAGGGGAAACCATCGATGTAACAAATCCATCTGTTGTAGATCTGAGCATTGTTAATCCCGGCATGTATAACTTACTTTACATTGTAGGTATGATGGATACGATATGTTTACCAGACACCGCAAATCTGACTATACAAATCGATGAAGCTCTAGATGCAGGAGAAGACATAAGTACAAGTACTTGCGAAGGAAACATAGTGCAGTTAGAAAATGTCCTCCAAGGAAATAATACAATTGGCGTATTTGGAGATCCGGAAGTTACCGGTGCTCTTACAGGAAGCAGCGTAGACTCTGAAATACTTGGTGTTGGAATATTTACATTTACACATACAGTATCTAGTAACGGTAGTTGCGATGGAGAAACTATAGAAATCGAAATAGAAGTAACTAATGATGTAACTGCTGGAGTGGATGTGATAGATACTATTTGTTATACTGAGAATGTAAATCTTTACGACTACCTGAATGGCGCATCGCAAGGTGGAATATTTTATGATCCAAATAATGGCAATGCAATAATTCCTGATGGGATATTAGTAATAGATGTGTGGCCTACATTACCAGCAGGTACTCCTCTACTAGTTACAGCAGCCTATAAAGTTGGTGATGATATAGATTGTCCTGTATCAACTTCTACATTAGAGTTATTAATCCTACCAGAACCGAAGATAAATTTAGAAGCAAGTCAAACTATTTTATGTGATAATATACTTGACATACTTATAGATTATACATACTTAGCCAATTTTGGATTCACAATAGAGATCAATGGCCCTCTCCCTGAATTACCAATATCAATACCATATGTCGATTTCGAACCTGCATTACCAGCGACCGAAATTTTAGCCCTGCAAATAAACTTAGATAATTATAATCTTCCTGCTGGTATAGAATATACAATTAGTATAACCTCAGTAATACGAGAAGACTGCTTTACAAATATTACGGAAATTCCAGATACATTTGTAATAGGATTACAAGATACTCTATTAGTCAATGATATTATCTGTGTCAACGAATCAGTTACTTACGACGGGCAAGTATATAACGCGAGTAACCCTACCGGAGAAATTATTATTCCTAGAGCTGGACAATGTGATAGTATTATCCTTATAAATCTGGATATAAAAGATCCAGCAACAGGCCTAATCAACACTACCTTATGTACTGGCCAGTCTATTACTGTTGGTGGTACTGTATATGATGAAACTAATCCATCTGGAGATTTCATATTCTTTGGTGGATCTGTCAATGGATGCGATAGTACTGTAATTATAGATTTAATGTTCGGCGATGCTAGTGTCAATGATATTGTAGAAAATATATGTGAGGGTGAAATACTTATTTTTAATAGTATAATATACGATCAAAACAATCTGAATGGATCTGATACACTAATAGGAAGTAGTGTTGGTGGATGCGATAGTATTATCAATGTCAATCTCACACTTCTTACTACAGAAATAGGAACTGAGACCACTACTACTTGTGATGATACATATGGTATCACTGTGAATGGCGTTCTTTACGATATCAATAGTCCAACAGGAAGTGAAACTATAGTAGGTGGATCTGCCAATGGATGTGATAGTACAGTCATCGTTGATATTACTTTCCTTGACACAGCATTGGGATTAGAGGATGGCTCAATCTGCCCAGGTGAATCTATAATAGTAAATGGTAGTACGTACGGCCAAAATCAACTGGTCGGAACAGAAATATTTGCAGGACAATCAAGCAACGGATGCGATAGTATTGTTAACATAAGTTTGACATTACTAGACATACCAGAAGGCAATTTTATCAACTCTAGTTGCGATCAAAATTATGAGCTATCTATCAACGGAAATACTTATAATATCGAGAATCCCAATGGAATAGAATTAATTGCCAACGGAGCAAGTAACGGATGCGATAGTTTAACAAATATACAATTGAATTTTGAAGGAATTACAGCTACGAGTTCTATAATACAACCCGATTGTAATAATTCAGAAGGCGAAGTAGTAATCACAAATATTAGTGGCGTAGCACCATTCTTTTACGAGCAATCTGGAGGTGCCGTTATCGAAATAACCGAATTTCCTTATACAATAACAGGTTTATCAGAAACAGGCCAATTGGACTTTGTAGATACAGATGGATGTGAAACTATAGTAACATATTTAATTACTGAATTCAATACTCCTATCTTATCCTCAGAAATAATCGGCAATCAGATTTTTGTTACTGGTATATCTATAGATGAGATTAATTCAATTACTTGGTCTTCTGAAAATGGGCTAAGTTGTAATGATTGCCTTAACCCAACTTTTGTAGTGATCGAGGACACCGATTATAATATAACTATCAACTATGGAGTAGGATGTGAAATCACTCTTTCAATCCTAGTGATGGCAGAAGAAACACCTGTAATACCTACATATAATATTCCTAATGTATTTAGTCCTAATGGAGATGGCAGCAATGACATATTTTATATTATCCCAGGTATTGCTGGAAGTAGCCAAATAGTCTCAATGACAATATATGATCGATGGGGAAATCAGATATTCCGCAAAGAAAATTATACCACGGAAATAGGTCAAGGGTGGGACGGAACATTCAAAGGTCAAGAACTCAATTCTGGCGTTTTTGTATACTTTATTGAAGTATTAGAAAATGATGTGATCAAACCATTCTACGGTGATGTAACCATTGTAAAGTAAATCTGTTATATAAGCGAACTTTATACGACCAGATGCTTAAGATTGCCTACAGTCCTATCTACAAATATCCATTACCTGAAAAACATAGGTTTCCTATGATCAAGTATGAGCTAATACCTGAGCAACTTATTTATGAAGGTACTGTAAGCGAAGACCAATTTTTCCATCCAGAGCCATTAAGTGATGAGCAATTACTGCTTACACATACTTCTGGATTTCTAGACAAGCTAAAAAATCAAACGCTATCCGCTAAGGAAATTAGAGCTATAGGCTTTCCTATGACGCCTCTTTTAATACAGAGAGGGAGACATATTGCAAACGGAACACTCCAATGCGCTAAGTATGCAATGGAGCATGGTGTAGCTATGAATATAGCAGGAGGAACGCACCATTCATTTGCAGATCACGGTGAAGGCTTCTGTATATATAATGATATCGCATTGTCTGCGCATAATTTATTGGCCACTGGAAAAATTAAAAAGGCATTAGTAGTGGATTTAGATGTACACCAAGGGAACGGAACTGCCAAGATATTTGAAGGTGACAATCGAGTCTATACTTGGTCCATGCATGGTGAGCGTAACTACCCTACTCGCAAAGAAAATTCTGATCTTGATACCGCTTTACCAGATAAAACTGAAGATGCTCTGTATCTCAAAACAGTTAAAGATATACTCCCTCGCCTGATAGACGAAGTAGAGCCCGATATTGTATTCTATCTAAGTGGTGTAGATATTCTAGAATCAGACAAATTGGGTAGACTTTCTGTAAGCATAAAAGGTTGCAAAGAGCGAGATAAAATCGTCTTAGAAACATGCAAAAAAAACAATCTGCCTGTTGCTATTAGTATGGGTGGCGGATACAGTCCTCGTATCGTTGATATTATTGACGCTCACGCCAATACGTACCGTCTAGCTCAGGAGATTTGGTTTTAGATTCAGTCAGCAATTTTATGTTTAGTGATCACAATAGGTACATATACCGTGACAGAAATGAGATCTTCTTTGGCAATAAAACTCTAGAGCTCAGAGTCCAACAAAATCAAATAAGGTAATAATCTATATTTTACGGCCGTCTATAAAATAAAAGAGGCTCAGCAGTAACTGCTGAGCCTCTTTTATTTTTTTATTTACTTTTCCTAATTTGCTTAAGACACAAGATTGAGCTGCACTTGCTTCTCTAGATCTGCCACTGTATCCTTAAATACTAGGTCTGTATCCATCATATCTTGAACAGCCTTTACTGAGTAGATAACCGTGCTGTGATCTCTGTTTCCAAATTCACTACCGATAGCCTTTAAAGAACTATTAGTGAAATTTTTGGCTAGATACATTGATAGCTGCCTTGCTAATACGATTGCACGCTTACGAGTCTTACTGTGTAACTTCTCAACTGGTAAATTGAAGTAGTCCGCAACTAGTCGCTTGATATTATCAACAGTAATTTCTTTACTTACTTGACTAATAAACTGAGCAATGACTTCTTTTGCTAGACTGATATCTATTTCTCTTTTGTTTAGTGTGCTCTGTGCTACTAGCGACACGAGTACGCCTTCGAGTTCACGTACATTGTTACGTATGTGATAACATACATACTCTATTACATCGTTAGGTAGCTCTACTCCTTCGAAGACCATCTTGCGATCAAATATCGCCAATCTAGTATCATAATCAGGTGTAGTCAAATCTGCAGATAATCCCCACTTAAACCTCGAAACCAGTCTATCATTTACGTCCTTAAGATCTTTCGGAGGTCTGTCAGATGTGAGTATCAACTGTTTCCCACCTTGGTGTAATTGGTTGAATATATTAAAGAAAATCTCTTGAGTCTTTGGCCTATTCGCTAAGAACTGTATATCGTCGACTATAAGGACATCTATCATATGATAGAAATTCATAAAGTCGTTAACTCCATTATTTTTGATCGCTTGGATCACCTGATTGGTAAATCGTTCGGAAGTAACGTATAGTACTTGCTTATCTTTAAACTGGGAGATCACACTACTACCAATAGCCTGAGCTAGGTGCGTCTTACCCAAGCCTACATCTCCATATATAAATAGTGGATTGAAAGCCGTACCTCCTGGTTTAGCGGCTATAGCCTTACCTGCCGATCGTGCGAGTTTATTACATTCTCCTTCTATAAATGTATCAAAGGTATATTCTACATTGAGTTGTGGATCTATATTCAGTTTCTTGATACCAGGAATAACGAATGGATTTTTGATTCTCTCTGACTCAAAAGCGCCAGGTACTGGAGATTGATCTGCTGTAGCTGCATTTCGTCCAATCTTGCGATGATTATCAACTAATATCTGATACTCGAGTCTTGCATCACCACCTATCTCAGCGGTGATTGCTTTTTTTAGCTCTTTCACGTAGTGCTCCTCTAGCCATTCATAAAAGAACTTATTAGGCACTTGAATGCTTAAAATATTATCTTTGAATTTTACTGCTTTCACAGGCTCAAACCAAGTTTTGTAACTCTGTGGATTGATGTCTTTCTTTATGATGGTAAGACAATTATTCCAGACGATATCGGGATCTTTTATCATTCGTATTGCTTATAAAAATAACGGTCTCAAAAAATATGTTCATCAAGAATCTTGGTCGTGAGCATTACCTGGACTGTAAATCGCGGTAATGAGGGATAACACGGTAAGAAGTTGATTAAATAAAAAACTTCAATACACAAGATCACTTCATGCCTGTATTAATCAGGTCTTTTCACTCCAGGTTGATCATTAGATTATATTTCTTTCCAATATAATCTGAGAAACTCCTTTTATGTTGGTTGACAAAAGTGTCTCTTTTTTAGCAGACATAATAGTATCCGATCTTCTTTTTTATAAAAAAATAAAAGTCATCTAACATGTTGAATTTCAACAATATGAATATCTTTTCAACTTAGTTATCCACATCCTTGAATGGGAGCAAATTATACTTGAAAAAAATATTTAATTTGTTAATAATCCTAATATGAGTCTTTTTTCTCTTTCTTTAGATTGTTGTAACAAATGCCAATTATCCTTGTAAGCCGCATGAGTTATCTAATTGGGAAGAATGTATTGTGACTTCAATAAATATTAGAGTTAAACGCAATTTTATTTTGAAATGTATAATCTCTTGACTCCGACAAGAATCATCGACGAGTGCAATGTGAAGAAGTATGGCCATCAAACAAAACATTGATGATTAGTTGTCACCTATGATTTTATAGATAAAAGTTTTAAATCATTAACATTCACGATACTGATTAATACGAGGCAATTATTTGATTCAAATTTCCAACTATGCGTTTCTGCATCATTACTTGAGTAAATTATCAATCTTTATCGTATATAGCTATTCCTGCATGTAATACACTTCTTGTTTTTACCTTTCTCTATCAAAACTTCTAGCCTACCTAACATTAGTCCAGCCCAACCTACTTGATTGATAATTACTTCTTCTCCATTCAGATTTTTGCGTACATCTGGTTCATCCATAAACGTATGTGTGTGACCACCAATGATGATATCTATATATTTACTATTGGTCGCTAACTTTGTATCGCAGGGTTTTTCACTCTTGTAATTGTATCCCATATGACTGAGACAAATCACTAAATCACACTTCTCATCGTTTTTGAGGATATTGGCTATTCGATTTGCA
>Ga0228657_1000269_pt1 | contig 28761 bp, 35 predicted proteins | sample 70DmetaG_FD_182743 | JGI IMG/M metagenome (GOLD analysis project Ga0228657, IMG submission 182743) | Seawater microbial communities from Monterey Bay, California, United States - 70D | ecosystem: Environmental > Aquatic > Marine > Coastal | place: USA: California | collected 2016-10-07 | reverse complement strand
AAACCACCACCTGCTGCTGAACTTTGAGATCCACTGAATTTAATATATGCCTCTGTAGTTGAAAGAGATGTGTCAGTATCTTGAACTAAAATAATTGGATTTGCTTTTTCAACATGTAGTATATTTTCAGGACTCGTATTTCCTATACCTACATCTCCACTAGAGTCTATACGTACTTGTTCTGTTCCTGCTGTATATAAACGCAGAGCATCAACACTATGTGTATATTTAATCTGTCCTCTAGTACTTGATGCGGAATCCCCAAAGGCAACAATACTAGATGCAGTAGTTCCCCCAATTCTTATTCTAACTAAGGCATCATCTGAAGCTCCTGTGCCTGAAGACCGAACTCTAATAGAAGGATCAGTAACAGCTTGTACATCAAGAATATGACCAGGATCGTTAGTTCCTATACCTACGTTCCCTGTAGTGTACACTGCATCATCTGTGTCAGTCCCATCTACGAACTTACCACCTGAAGTTGCATCTGCATCTCCTGTAAATCCTAAATCTGCTAATGTTAATGCTCTAGTTGAAACTGTAGCATTAGCATCAGTAACATGACCTAAAGTGTCTGTTGTAATATTTAAATCTAAATCAGATATAACAGTAGCACCTGTTAAAGCACCAGTGTCAATAGAAGCATCATCTCCAGGATGTGTTGGGTGTGTATATATTGTATCTGTATTGTTGTCAGTAGAACTTATAGTTACTTTCTGAGTACTCGCATCAAAAGTTACACTAGTAGCACCACTACCTTCAAATCTTATTTCTTCGTCTTCTACTACAGTGAATTGATCTGTACCTGCTGAGTTAGCAATTTTAAATCCAGAACCCATGTCAACTGTGTCAGAAGTTGGTAGAGCATCTATTAAGTCTTTTAAAACCTTACCTTGCGCTGCTGTTAATCCCTCTGTTGTTGAAGTACTTGTTAAAGTATTATTTAATGTAATTGCATCCAAGAATGCAGACATATCAATAGTAAAAGTACTTGCATCGTCTCTTGTGAACGTAGCTATACCTGTTGTCCCATTAAGAGACCCACTAGTTAGTCTAGCTAAGTTTGTATCATCTAGATATGTAGATAAATCAATAGTAGTATCGTTTCCATCTTCATCAGTATATGTAATAACATTTGCTGCTACAGATATACTTGTAACAGTTTCGGCTACGTTAGATACCTTTGCGTTATTTAACACATGCTCGTCAAAGATAGCCTTAGTCATAAGACCTGCCTTACTAGTAGAGGCTGCAGTTAAAGTTGCATTAGTACCATCACTAGATGTTATTATATTTGTTGTATTGGATTCTGTTACAGATAAGTCTGAGTTGCTTACCTCGGCAGTTGTCAACCATGTACCGTATTCTGAGCCACCTCCGCTTACGTGTGTTGAAACCGTATCTCCATTCCCATCTTGTACTATAAATACTGTACCAGGTGGAGTAGTTGATGAACCTGCAGTTGGTAGAGATGTCCCTACTTGAGGAGCTGCACCTTCTTCTGACATTAAAAGCCATTGAGATCCATTTGATATGTGTGCATCTCCTGTCCTTCCGTTTTCATATACAGTAATATATACATAACCCTTTACATGTACTGCTGAATCAAATGTAGGAGGAGTGGTACTTATGGCAGATCCAACCTCAGGGTGAGGTCTACAGCAAGAGGTTAGTATCCATCCTGTTTCACCATCTGAAATGTAATTCTCTAGAGTACCTGCTCCATCGTTTACAATGAATTCAGTACCAACAGGGTGGTCAGTACCACTAAATGTTGTAAGTGTTGATGCAGTTAGTGTGGCAGGGTGATTGTCAAAAGCTTTTACCCATGCTGTACCATTAGAAGTGTAAGTCTCTAGTACATGTAAGTGTTCATTTAGCTTAACAAACTCTTGTCCCTTGCAATGTAGATCTGCATCAAATGTAGGAAGAGTTGGTCCAGATGTAACACCTGCACTTAGATTACAAAAACTTAACCATTTTTCTCCTGCATCCTGTGTGTCATCAAAATAATAAATAACAGGGGAATTAGTCCCATCATCAAAATAGGCTATAGTTTGCTTTTGATCGCCCTGTATAGACGTATCTAAATTAGGGTCACTGTCAACTATTAAGAAAGCTGAATTATATGTTACTGCCATAATTTATTAATAATATTATCACCAAAAAAATAGTGTTAATAAGACCTACTGATTTAGTAAACCCTATTAACACTAAAGTAAAGAAACTTAATAAAAAAATAATTAAGAAACTCTCTCAAAGACAGGACCTGATGTCCCATCTGAAGGTATTCCTTCTAAATTTGCTGATGTCAGCAAGTATTTATCTCCAACAGATACTCCTGCTGCTGCTAATGCATGTGTTCCAAAAGCAGTAAGAGAACTAGTTGTTATTCTTAAACCATCTGCGCTTTCTGTTATAGTAATATAATTGTCTTGCGTAGCTGATCTTTTTACATCTGCTGTAAGTTGATCTGAACCATCTACAGTAAGGTTAACTGAGTTTGTGTCAGCTATGTTATCAATAGAAGGGTTAATTGCCTCTAGAGCTGTCTCTAGTGCTTGTAAAGCAGCTTTTGTTGAAGATGAATTAGCTATAGTAGATCCTGTGAACGTACCATTGTTAGTTGCACCTGCTACACCACTTAGTGTTTCTAAGTTGGTAATATTTGTAGTGTTAGTTGCAATCTGTGTCTTCTCTGCAGGAAGAATTAAACCTGCTAGTGATCCTGTTGCTGCTGGAATAGTAGCATCTGTTCCTGCTGAGTTTGTAACTGTACCATCAGTAGCTGAAGCTGTATACCCTAAAGCACTACTTACAGCTGAAAGGTCTATTGATATAACCTTTGTCCAACTAGTTCCATCATATGCCCACTTTTCTAGTATTTCTGCAGTTTGTAAATATACATCTGCTGTATCTCCATTTGCTGGACTAGTTACCTCACCTGATGTAGGTTCAGCATTCTGTGTACTCCCTGATCTAGATACATAAGTGTGGTTACCATCAAGTATGATTGCCTCAATTGCAGTCTCTAATGCTTGTAGTTGGTCTCCTAAAGAACTATCATTATCAGTAAGTACTGTTCCTGTATAAGTTCTAACGAAATCTAAATCAATGTTAATCCATGTTGCTCCTGTCCAATACCATATTGAGGAAGTATCTTCCTCTCTAGCCCATGCTGATTGTGTTCCTGTTGGTGTCCAGCTAGGTTGAGCACCTGCTGTTATGGTTGAAATTGCATTATTGAAAATGTTATCTCCTGCTGCCATTTTATTTTGTTTTTGAGTTTTGTAGTGTTATTATTATGTAGTTCCTATTGTTGAACTATTGGGTGATGGAACGCCATCTAAATTATCGCTTGCCCATCTAAACTTTCTGCCTGCTCCCAAATCTGATAGGGCTTGTGCATAAGAGTCTTTAACAACTATAAGTTCGTCTTGTATGAAATTATCATCCATATCAAGTTCTTGAGTAGCAAGGTGGTCACCTAAACTATCTTCATTTCCTGCATTTGCACAATTACCTATGTCACTACAAAGAATACCTCCTATCTCATCAACTAAGTTTTTAGTAATTGAGTTGTTTGCTAATTCTGACTCAGTACTATCTGTTGTAATATTAAGTGTAACAGGTAGATTTAAGCTCTCAGTATTAACAGTTACGTTAACTATTAGAACGTGAGTACTTCCAGGAAATGTGTTTCCTAAAACATACTCTGCTACTGTAGATCCTTGCGAACCTGTACTTGAAATTATGCTGTTTATTGTTAGTTCTGCACCAACACTAGCTGTAGCAACTACATTCTGAGCTATCTTAGTAGCATCTCCATTATAGATAAAAGATATATTATAATCACTACCTATTCTTATAATTTGCATTATTATATATTTTTATTATACGTTAAATACTCTAACAACTTGAGAATTCCATGCTGTCAAAGATGATTCAAGTCCTCTAGAGTCTACAGGTTGAATTTTTACTCTCTTTAGTATACCTGCTGATCCATTGTGCTGAGTACTCAAATCTACATTTATAATTATAGATTTAGAAGATGCTGCTGCTAACCCTGAAGGTATTACAATCAACTCAGTAGTTGGACTATAAGATACACCTGCATCTGCTGCACCTGTACTAGTATATTCGAATCCATCAGGAAGAGTTGTTAAAAACACAAGGTCTCTATCTGTTGGACTAGCTGAAGTGTTAGTTACATCAAAAGTAATTTCAATGTTGTTTCCGTTGGTTTGATTTACATTTCCGTTAACATCTATACTTGATGTAATACTTAAATCAGTCAATGCACCAGAAACACCTTGAGGAATACCTAGACTAAGAACTTTACTAGGGCTTGATCCTGTTATTACAGCAGTTGCTGAACTTCCAGCAGGTAAAGTAGTTACTGTACCCACAGTAAGATTATCTCCATCTACAGGCTCAGGAAGAACTAAGTTCAATACTTGACTTGGTGATGTTCCTGTAATACTAGCTGATGCTACACCTGTTGTGATAGTACCTATAGTTAATACATTACTAGCACCTGCAGGACCTTCTAGTCCACTAAGCTCAGCCAATAAGTCTCCTTTAGAAATTCCACCAAGAGCTATGATCTTTGAATTGTTTGTATCATCAGTGTCACCAGGAAGTACAGTACCTTCAAGGGCAACTTCATATGGACTTAATGACTCATCTGTAACAGTAGCCATGAAAGATAGGTACTGATTTTGGTCTGAAACTATTTCAGGAAGAGTCCATACACCTGTTAATATATTAAATGCTCCACTACTAGGTATTACATTAGTAACATTTATTCCAGCTGTATTTGTTAATACAAATTCTAGATCTTGTTTTTTTACAGTAACAGAATTTCCAATGCTGTCAACTGTAGGGGCTATACCAATCGTAAAATTCTTAGTATAAACGTACCCATTTTTTATTATATCTACTGTGCCGTTTGACATGATTATGAAATTTGAATATCAATTAATGAATTATCTGTCTGAGCTGTAACTGATATGTCTACAGTTGGATCTACACATGTTCCTAAACAAGGATCACATACTTTATCCGCATCGCAAACAACTGTTGAACATCTAGATTTAAATACTATGTCAACTATTCCTACATTACTCTCTCCACCTTGCTGTACTCTATACTGAATTTGACCTGTTGTATAAGAACTACCATCAATTGAAGGGTTGTATGAAGCTGTAAAACTTATATTATCCTCATCAATTGTTACATTGGTTAAGTTAATACTGTTTTTTACTATCGTATAGACTGCAATGTCTGTGCTGTTGGTCTTTAAACTTACCTTTCCCATGATAGGTATCACTCCTGATGTTTCAGAGGCTCCACAAGGAAACACTGAGTCTGCAGCTTTAATAAGCATGTGGGGTGTAATAACGCATTTTCCACTATTGTGGCAAGATGGTGCACTCACTATAGTTGGAGAACAGCTACACCAATTGAATTTTGTATCCATTGTTTTTATTTTTTCTTATTATTTGTTTAACAACTACAGTTTAACCTTTTGAACATACTAACTAGAACTTTATAGTGTTCTGAAGCTTGTTCTATTAGACCCCTTTTGCTTGATGCTTTCACTAGCTCCATTTGAAGCCATATATCTTTAACATCACCATCTTCTATTCCATTATCTATTAGTACCTTCTCGAATGCACATTGTGCTGAAGATAAGATAGCCTCTGTTCTAGAATACTTTACACCGCAAACTTCTGTGCTGAAAGTATATATTCCATCACTGTCGCATTCTACATCATTGGTTAACGACAAAAGGGGTACTCCAGCAGACAGACCTATATTAGCCTGAAGTACTGAGGTAGCCCCATTTTCTTCGTTTACAATTGATACGGTATAAATGTCTTGGGCTGTGTTGTGTTTTGCTGTTACCCATTCTGAGTAATCAGTAAAAATTAAATCCCCATCCTTATAATCTAATAAGAATTTGAACTTATTTTCAGAGATGCAAGAGCATTTAGACATTATAATCGCAATTATATATTTATGTAAAAATTTACTGTTAGAATTTTAAAGTTTCTCTAACCTGAACTTATTTCTTATAATACTGTACCTGATGAGTTAACTTTTTCTACAACAGGAGTAGTTAAACTTTTAGCTAGTTCAACCATATCAATTCTAAACCACTCTCCTGCATTATCAGGATCTTTAAACTGCATGAACTCTCCATTACAAGGAAGTTCAGGTCCACAGTCTGTGCAGTCCTTAACACAAATGAAATCAACAGGCTTTACTCCACCGTTTTTATCATTTGTACTTAGAATGCCTTTTTTTACTTGAATCTTTTTTATCATCGTTTTTATTTTTATTCCCACCCAAGTAAAAGGTCAGGAAACACTCGAATGAATGTCTCCTGCCAATGAAAATCGAGTTGGGGATAATACAAAATAGGAGGTGACAACTTTTTGCCACACTCCTAGTTATATATATTTATTATGAAGGACAGACTGCAGTAGCTAAATCTCTACATACATTCGGCTTGATAGCTACAAACTTTGTAAACAATGCCTCTATTGCAGTTCTTGTAGTTGAATCTCCTTGAGGTACATTAAGCTCTGAAAATACTTTGTAAGTATTAGTTTCAGGCATTACAAATGTATCTCCATATACTCTACTTCTTACGTAGTAAGTACAGTAAGATGTTTGACAATCTGCTGTTGTTATGTTAGCTAACTGTGAGTTACTATCAGGTAATCCTAAGTGTCCTGAGTAAGTGTTTCCTTGTTGGAAATCAAACCCTTCTCCACCTACGATTTGGTGATACTCTCTTAGTTGTACATCTGTTCCGAAGTTAGAAGCGATAGCACCTTTCTGAAGCGTAGCTTTCAAGAAGTTAGTGTTAATTGCCTCATAAGCATCAAAGAATTCAATATCAATTTGTCTTCCTCTATACTCAGGTACTTGTCCTATGAACGCTCCACACTCAAGCTTATCTTGCTTAGCGATAATTGCTAATCCTGCAGTTGGTGTTTCAGTATCTGTACTTGTTGCACAATCTTGACAGAATGACTCCTGTGAGAATGTTGGGAAAGGTACGATTGCATTTGCACAATCAGACAATCCTGCAATTGCGAAGTTAGTATCACATGTAGAAACATACATTTGGATTCCACAACAGTCTCCCATACCTTGTGTAAGTACTACGAAACCTCCATGTCTTCCATACTCTTCTTCAAAACCTTCTTGGATCTGAGCTGCTGCTTCTTCTAGCTGAGCTGTAAGAGTTTTAGTATTATCTGCTGCTGCTGTAAGACCTACGAAGTTCTTCTCTACACCATTAATAGTAAATGTTGTAAGTGCATCAATTCTATCACAACCATCACAATCAGTTCCTTCAGGAACCATACAGTATGATTTGAATGTTGGATGAAGTTTAACAGCTTTGTAAGGCTTATCAAAACTTCTTCCTGAACCCATACCTGGATATGGTAGTTCGTCTAAAGTAATTCTTTCTAGATTACCGTTGATCTCGTCTACAAGACCACACATGTATTCATCTGCTGTTACAGTCTTATCACAATCCTCGCACTGCTTGCAGTTAGGTGTATAAGAAAAAACTTGTGATGCTCTTACACGATTTGGGTAAAATGCTCTAGTTTCGTTATCATCTAAAGTGATTCTAACTGAAAGTGTATCGCAGCTTAAGCACTTTGGATAAGCAGCTTTGATTTCACTTAGTGCACAAGATGGTCCGTAAGCTCCTAGATCTCTAATATCACATCCACCGAACTCTTCAGGTCCTGCGCTTCTGATTGAATCTACGATACCATTGCTACCACTTGAATGAAGTACACCTATGTTAAGGCTTCCAACATTGTCTGCAGTAATACTTGCAACATCAATTGTTTCAGGTACTGTTCCTGCTGCTGATCCTGCAGGTACATCTAACCATAGTATTGGTTGCTTAGGCTTAAATGCGTTGTTATAAATACGTCTTGTCTGAGTCGTACCAGGCTTTCTTTTAATTGTGTAAAGAGGTAAACCTGCTGCAGGGAAAGCGAAATCTCCCTCAGTTACTAATATTCTGTTAAAGTTAGCGTAATTCTTCATGAATTTATTTTATTTATTTTCTGTTTGTATTTAGCTATGCTATTTTATCGATAGAAACTATCTTATTAAAATCTGTTTGAAATTGTTGTGGACTCCTTGTAGCTGCATCACTAATCAATACTGCAACATCTACTACTTTAGTTGCTATTGATGTGTTATCTACTTCAAAGAATACAGAATTTGCTTCTAATATACCATCTAATTGACTTATAGGTTTATTACAAGTTATTAAATGATCTGCTGTAACTCCTGTGGGCTTCTTATAGTAGTCTACTATAACACTGTCTAAGTCTAATTGACCATCAGTGTATACGTATAAACCATTAGAACCTTGCTCTGCTATTAATTGTTCCCAACCGAAATTTGCCTTCCTGTATGGGTCTCTTCTAGCATCGTTTAAATCATCCGATTGTACTATTCTTAAAGGTATCTCCTTTTGACAGTCTACACATCTCTCATGAGATATAACTGCTGATTGGTTTAACCTTTTATATAGATTGCTAGGATACTTAGCCACCCAATAATCTTTATTTACCTTCGTTAAGTTTAATTTCTTATGCTTAACCTTTAGTAGTCTAATATTATCTTCGTACCTTCTATCCTGCTCTGCTAATTGAATATTGTTCTCTGCTATTCTGTACCAAGCCTCATTTATAAAACTTACCACATCTCTAATTGCAAAGTTCTTAGATGACCCAGTGTTCATTGAATTCTTCTTCAAATAGAAATCGTATAGTAATTTCTCTACTGGTATCTTAGACATCTTCTTTTATTTTTCAAAGTTCTCTAAAAAGTCAACTATTTTATCCCACATATCCATATTCTTAGGATTCATGAAATATGAAATTAAGTCATTGTCATTTTTAGTATTCTCAAGTTTAAGTCCACCTAAGTGATAAACTCCCTCTTTTCTTGTAAATGCTCTCTTTGACTTAGCATCTATGATCTGTGCCATAGTATGTAACTCTGCATCTTTCATCTGAGCTAGTTGCAAGAACCTGCTTTGCCAAGTAGATCCACCGAACTTACTAGACTTTGCTGTATTCTTAGCAAATCCATCTCTTAGCTCCATATATAGAAGCTCATTGTCTCCTGTAAGCTCATCAAAAGATGTTGGCTGCATAATTTGAGCTATGTGCAGTTGTCTATCAACTGACATGTTTCTCAAGAATTCTATTGCTGAATCCTCCTCTTCAACTTTCTCCTTACGGATCTTAGTCTCTGTTTGTGGACTCCATATAGCTAATTCTGCACCTGCTACAGTAATGCTTGATTGATTAAGCATAGGGTTCTTGATCTCAGGGTTACCCATGTATGTTCTGATAAAAAACTCCTCTAAAGGAATATCAGCGTGAAGTGCTATCTTACCACCTCGCATAAATGTGCTTGCAAAGAAATCATGATGGTTTAAGAAAGGATCTGAAGGATTTGTAAGAGACTTCTCTTCAGGCATTATTATATTACCTGTCTTTGGATCTCTTAAACTTAATGCTTCTCCTATTCTATGTAGGTCGTTATACGTACCGTACCAAGCCCATTTTTGATTAATCTTGTCCCACTGAGTAGTTAGATTCCTAACTGCTCCAGGTATTGAAGTATAATCATACTCTAACTCCTGATCATCGAAACTGTCTGAACTAGGGTTCTTAGCCTTCTGACCAAAGAAACCAGGCTTAGCTAGTTTACCTGTTGTTAATCTATTCAACTTGTCCACCTTAGATAAGAAAACCACAGGGGGCAAATTTGTTTTTAAGATATTCTGTGCTTGAGTCTTTTTAGAAGACTTAGCACTCTCTTTTGCTGTTGACTTAGTTGCCATTTATTTTATATTTATATTATCCCAAAAATTACAGCAACATCACTAACTCGAACTAGTGATGCTGCTGCTTAATTATAATCTAAAGTTTATCTTATTGAACTTCAGGAACCATTCTAAGAACAGAACTTAAATCATCAATAGCTAAACCGAATACTTCTCTCATTTCAATCTTATACGCATCTCCTAATGATGTATCACCAGGTTGTGAGAATCTTGGATTGTCAACTCCTACTGCACCAAATGGTGACCAGTAACCTGAAGTAACAGTTCTTCTTCTCTTTTCGTTTCTTGTAAGAATCTTGATATTTGGCTTAGCACCGATACCCATATCCATTGCAATAAATTCGAAAGAACTTGCAGGTTTGTTTGTACCAGGCATGATTGAAGACTCACCAAATACTCTTGGGTTATCTAACATTGCCCAATGTCCTACTGTAATTGAACCGAAAAGGTCTAAGTTATACTTGAAGAATCTAGTTGTTCCGTAAGAACGCTTCATTCTGTCAGAAAACTCATCTGCTACTTCTTCTCCTAGTACAAATGAATCATCAATAAGAACAGGCTCTTTGTCGAATCTTTCTTTTACCCAATTGTGGAAAAGTTTAAGTCCTCCCTCACCTGTCATTAACATGATGTTTCTCTGTGCCATTGGAACTCTGTCATACCAGAAGTTGTCCAAAATGTTAGAGAACATATCAAGGTTATTAACCTTTGGGTTATACTTCATGATCTGAGCTTCTTCCATGAATTCGAAGAAACCAGGAGCTGTTGTAATTAACTGCTTAGAGTTGATGTCTCTGTGGTGATCAGAAGATCTACCTGTCATCATAAGAAGTTCCTTCTCTCTACGGTAAGTCATTTCGTGCTCAAGCTCCATCTTGTTGATAAGACCTCTTTCCATGTTAGCATCAGAATCGATATCATGTCTTGATACGATTAAAGTACCATCTTGTAGGTGAGTTTCCTCGTCTACTGAATAAGCTTTTGTGAATGTTGTCAAGTTAACTGCGAACTCAAGGTATGTGTAATTCATTTGGAATTCACTTGAACCATAAGTCATAGTGTCAATCCAAGAACTAACAGAACCTTTTCTATCCCACTTTCTTCCAATATCGAAGAATGCTACAGGAATGAATGTATCCTTTTCAGTTGTCTTGAATTCATATCTCCAAGAATTAGCTCCTACTGGCTCTGCAAAAGACTGAAGCATGATTTCATACTTGAAGTGTCCTACAGGGTAAAGTAGATCTTGTGGCTTGTAAAATTCGTTATCTAAAATTACATGTCCTACTTCATTACCTGCACCAGGAAGGTCAGATGCTGCATAAGGATTCTGTGTAATTGAAGTTTCTGTAGCTGGCGTACCGTATACTCTCCATCTAACTTGATTCTTACCTACATCCATCATTCCACCGTTAGCAGATACCCAATCCATGAATGGAGTAGTAGTCTTGCTCAGTGTCTCAGACATTGGCGAATAGAATGTTTTACTCAAAGCGATTAGCTCTTCGTAGTGTGCGTGCTTTGGTCCAGCAGCTAAAAGTAAATCTGAATATCTGATATCCGATCCAAATTTCTGCTCACGACTCATTGGTACGTGATTTATTTGGTATTTTGAACCATGTGGCGTTCCTCTAAATGACATATTTAATGTTTTGTTTTTTATTTTAAAGTACTTTGTCCCCTAGATCAAACCATGACCCTGGGTTTTTTTTATTATTTCTATTTTTAACAGGATCTCCTTCAGGATATTTTTCAATCTCCACAGTGTTCCTATTCATAAAATCTTTATCTGAAAGATCTTTTGCTTTTCTTTTTACTCCTTCTAACTCTTCGCCTCTATACTTAAGTATCTTAAATAGATACATCTGAGTCTTAAAGTCTTTAAGGTCTTCAATTAAGAATTTATTCCATTCAGAAGTTGTGTATTTTTTACCTTCTACTTCTACTACAGCGTTTTTCTCAAATATTGAAGATCTAATATCTTCTAGTTGAGTATCTGATAAAGGCTCTTCTCTTATAGACTTTTCTCTAAATACTCCTTCTAAGTAATCTGTATTAGCTTTTAAATCATCTGCCTCCTGTTGTGCCTTTTGAGCAGCAACCTGTGCCTTTTGTTGTATAAAGCTATCATGCTTAGTTTTGAATTCCTTTTGGTATTCTTTAAATTCTTCTCTTATAGAATCTTCTCCACTAATCTCTAAACTCTCAGTGATACGTTTTACTCTTTCATCAGAATAACCCCTATCTCTCATTCCTCTGCTTATTACATCAAGCATTAGATCAGACTCTGCATCTTCAGGATTTATAGTAGCATACTTCTCGTATTGTACATATTGACCTAGTTCACTTGGATCTGCTCCTCCCCTGATAGCCATAGCGTATTGAATATCTGATTCATTTACACCCATCTTCTCTAAGGTAGTTAAAACCTCTGTACGAGTTGCTGTAGCGACCTGCTCTTGTAGCTTAGCTTTATTAGCTTCTACATATAAGTTATATACTTGGTCACCTGTTGCGTTTTCAGGTACTTCTACATCAGGAAGTAAATATCCATCAGTTTTCATTTGCTCTGCTACTCTTGAGTATACATCTCCTAAACTATCTCCTTTGTTTGACTCAACCTCAACCTCTTCTTTAGTTTCAACTGAATCCTCCTTTTTTAATGAGTCTAGTACATCCTGAGTTACATCAGTCATATCTGTAGTTCCATCATCACTCTCAACAGATTTTTCCTCAACAGGAGGATCTGCTTCAAGTTGCTCTACAACTTCAGTATTATCTACAACTGCATTAGTTTCTTCCCCTACAGGTTTTGGTGCAAATGGATTATCTGCTCCAATAGTTACGACTGTATTACCAATCTTGTGTTCTCCTTTTTCCATTTCCCTCTATTTCTGACACAAATATATAACCAGATTGTAAGATTTTGGGGTATTTAGGTATTTAACATTTTAGTACCTAAACCCCAATCTTACTTAAAGTTGTATTTTTGTGCTCGTTTTTTATAAAATTATTTGTTATTTCCGTATTTTAAAGCTAATTCTTCTCTATCAAATGCTAACTGCTTGTCTTTTGCTATTCTATCAGCTATAATTTGCTTCTCTTTTGCTAGTACAAGCTCTGCTTTACCATCTCCATTAGTATCTGCAGCATTCTTGATTGTGAGTGATTGTATCTGAGCTCTAGCTTCTTGACTTCTAAGAACTTCAACGTGCTTCTTATAATCATACTCTTGTGCTGCTGCATCTACTGCTGCTTGAGTTTGCTGTTGCTTATCTAACTTCTGCATCTCAAATTGCTGTGCTTGCTGCTGAGCCTCTGCTATCTCTTTCTTATATCTCTTAGTGAGATTTATAATATCACTCTTAGTAGTTGCTTGAGTAAGTTCTAGTATAATGTCTATACCGTTTCCTCCTGCTCCACCTACTAACTGCATCATCTGCTGCTTTAAGAATTCTATCTGCTGCATTTCAAATCCTGAGTTCTCTAACTCAATACCCATTTCTGTGTAGAAGAATTCTCTACCTGCTTTCAACTCCATCAAAGATGAAGGTGATAGTATATGCTCTATCTGAGTAGGATGATCTTTATAATGCATCCTAGCTTTATCCATCAGTGCCCTAGCTGCCTTTTCAAATATAATCCTGTGAGTCTCGTTAATTGGCTCAGTCTGATTAGAACTAGCTGATTGCTGAGACTGTAAGTTTGATGTATTTGTATATTGACCTGCTGCACCTGCTCTAGCTTTACTGAAATACATAGCATCGAATAAACCCTCTCTAAAGAAGTTTAATAGATTTATGTTCTCACCTATCTCTGCCATCTTACTAGCATTAATACTTTTAAGTATGTTGTTGTCTATAGGTGAAACTCCATGCTTCCTGTTCTGAATTGGTAACATAGAGAAGTCTTTTAATAAAGTAAAGAATTCCTTCTGCTTCATCTTCTCAGGCTTGGCATCTATATTATATGGAAATAAATTACCCATATTTGTTTTAATAGTATGCTTCAACTCTGCCATCTGTATATCAAAGTCTCTCTGATATGTTTTACCTGAATCTACTACACTTCTGTTCTTAGTTCTATTTGCATAACTGAAGTATCTCTTTCCGTAGTAAGGTAGCTCTAAGTTGTATGGATTCTTTATTGAACCATGCTGATACTTAAGAGGCTCAACTTTAATATAGTGATCTGCAATCTTAGTTCCCTGCCAAACTTCTTTAGCCCAAACCTTTGTTACACTATAATCGGATTCTACAGGCTCATAGTTTTCACCTACCCAATAGCTCTCCATTCTATCCTCACCTGAATTATATCTTAGTACTTTTTTATAAAGCCTGTTATCTTTCCATGTTACATGTTGAACTCTAAGTCCTAGTGTATTTATGTTTTGGTTATTTCTAGTACCTGATCCTCCCATAACATCTCCGTACATACTAGTGAAGTTTCTATTACCTTCAATTGTTCTAGTATCTAAGTTTCCGTACTTTTCTAAATAGAAGTCACCATCTCTTGCTGAAGCTTCTAGTACTGTTTTTATGTTATCTTGATTGTACCAAGCTTCTTTTGAGAAACCCTTTCCTCTAAACTCACTCATAGGCATTATACCACCCTCAAGATCCTTTAGCATTTTAGGAGTTAAGTACTCTGCGTATTTTTCTGTTATATCAGGAATAGTCATAACTTGATCTCTCCTAGCCCAATCCATTTCTTGAACCCATGTCTTGTTAGGTGAACCACCATATATCAGCTCATCAGGATAAACATTTTCAAATAATAAATCATCTCTATGAACATCAACGTAATAATACTCCTCTCCTGTCGGAAGTGAGTGTACGAATCCTTCTATATTCTTTTCTCTTAAATTTAATGAATCTGTCAAAAAAGCCATAACTTCTTGAGCTTGCTTAGCTACAGGAGTTCTGTAGTCATTTTCCATATACTCAACAATTTCTTTAGGAGATAAAGCTCTTGCTCTACCCTCTATCTGAGATTGAAACTCCTTCTGCTCTTCAGGAGTCAAACTTAATGGATCTTCTATACCAAACTCTTTTAGCATAGTACTAGCTACTTGCTTCTTTAGAGGTCCTAGGAACTCCTTCTCAACACTGCTCTTGAGTAGCTTATTGTATTCCTTAGCTACGAAAGTTTCTTTATATGGAGATAGATCTTGAACTACTAAAGAGAATGGTCTTCTCAACTGCTCACCTATCATTGCCTGCCCAATTTGAGATATTAATGGATAGTGTATAACAGGATTATCATTCAATGTAAAAGTTTCCCCCATTATACTGTGGGTCTTATTATCATCGTATATCTTAGTATCTACTCTACCATTTAATAAATCATAATTCAAGTCAAAATTTCTTAATCTATCTTCGTCAAATCCATCCGAAAATGAATTAGCACAATACTGATCTATTATTTGCTTTTGCCTCTTTGAATTGTTGGCTGACTTTTTAGCTGAAGAAACCCTTGGGTTAACCTCGCTATTATTTTCAAATGTTCTGCTTATGTATGCCATCTGTTTTTTTTATACTTACTCCTAGAACTTTAGAAATTCTATAGTTCTGTTGTTTGGATTGTCTAGCTGCTCGTTATCATACTCCTCGTATGCATCTTCGGCATCTAAATTGATTACTAAATCTTGTCCCTCTAACTCAGTTTTCAGTATCATTAATAAATACAAAGAAGATAATGCATCAAACTTTGTTTTATATTCAGGCTCATAATTAATAGCCTCACTTAATATTCTTAAACTTTTTATCTCTTGAAACTTTTTCTTTGTTGGTACACCATCTTTATCCCTGTCTATAACTTCCTTAAACCATGTAGAAAGTTTTAGATAAGCATGTGCATTTAAAGTGGCATTCATCTTAACACCTCTACCCCAATGCGAGGCTCTTATCTTACCCTTGTGTAACTTATTCAAAGTTTCTAGTGGCTCTAGTGAAAACATTCCTAAGCATTCATTATCTGATGCCCACTCTAACATGTATGGAATGTTACGCTCTTGAAAAATTTGAGCACTATAATATTTAGCTATTAAAAGTATAATTTCGTAAGTGTCTGTTATTGACTCTGTACGACCTGTCCACTCTAGTACTATATTATCTCGCATACCTCCCATGTTACCTCCGAAGTCTGCCTTGTAAACCATTATACTGTTTAAAGAAGCACCCTTTCCTGATTGAGAAACTGGATCGACTATTACGTGATATAGACCATCAGGTGGATTATCTATAACATCTTCATACATTATACATACACCTCTAAGGTCATCTAAATTGTCTTCTCTACCCCAATCTACTATTGGTGTAAACTCCCTCTTAAAATCTTTATCGAACCTAACACCTCCAACTACATTTTTGTCTGCATGGAATGTACCCATCGCAACATCAGGTGATTCTAAAGTATTTAAAGAAACTAAATCTGCTCTGTATGTTGCCATCTCTGCAGTAGGAAACTTATTCTTAGTTTTAGGAATAAGCATCTCCTTCGGATAAATAGGATTAAACATCACATGATCTATGAATGATGCTGCATCCTTTTCCTTCTTTAGCTCTATCCTTTTTTGTATTACCCTAGCTAAAGATTCCTTTATTAATGTATTACCTTGTGGATCTTTAAACTCTTCTGCTGCATAAACCACAGATACAAATAATCCTGACCTAGCTTTAGTATTTGTCCTGTTATAAAAATCTCTAATGTTACATACGTTATAACCTCTAGGATTCTCAAACATATCTTTCGAACCTTCTATCTTAGAAGACTCTCCACCAGTTCCTATGGCTACTAAACTACCTGCACCTCTCTCACCAACCTTCAATGAGTTTTCACAGGCTGCTTGTATCTCTCTTATGTTCTCAATGAAACCACACTCCTCTAAATATATTCTTCTAAACCTATCACCTGCAACTATCTTAGCATTGTTAGGTTTTATTGATAAAAGACTAGCTTGGTTACCTGTTATATCCTTAGCTCCACTTCTCTTCTTAACTTCGTGTCTAACTAGATTGTCAACTATCCAAGAACCACCTGAAGTCTGCTTATAACAGAATCCATGATAATCAGGAAGCCTGTCAAACTTACCAGGAAGGTTTGCGTAAGACCTTGATATGTTAGCTAGTGATCTTTCCAAAGGATCCTTCTTAGAAGCTGCCAATGCAAAGAGCATATCATTGTTGGTTAGGTACAATTCTTCATATCTCCTAACACCATTAAAAAACCACTCGTGTAAAAAATCTCCTAAGAATGTGAAGAAAGATTTACCTAGTGTTCTTGATGCTAACAACACAGCATTCTGCCTTTGATTTAAATACAAAGGAAGTCCTAATGGTCTGTCTTGTTTTCTTGTTATTAAATAATGCTCAGTTAAATATATCCAAGGATCAATGTACTCTTTAAAGCTACCATTCTTAAGCGTAAGGTGCTCTAAGTTATTTTCTATATCCTCTATCTCAAATCCCTCTAAACAATCTCTCCAATTTGGATATTTTTCTAAGTCTCTATCCTCTATCTTTCTTATGTAATCACAACAAGTATAATTGTAATCATCTTCAAAACCACTAAACCCATCCATTATAAAATAGTAGGTAGCCATTATCCATTCATTATCCCTTAATCTTGGATAAATTCTTTTTCTCTCTTCATCAACTATTTTTATGATATTAGTATAGAAGTATAGCTTAGGCATCATGTACACCCAAGTACCTTCTCCATCATCACTATCCTCTGCTACATCATAAATCCACTTACCTTCTACTATGTTTCTAGTAACTTTATCCCAATATCTGTCATATGTCTGACTGAATGGATTTAAAGTTTCAGGATGATTCCTTTCATAGAATGATTTCCTGTTTTGTATTTTATATGGTAACATGTCAACGCCAAAGAAGTCTGTACCATCTATTTCTACAATTCTATCAATTATACCATCCCTCAGCCTCTTACTTTCCATCTTAATCTATTATTCCTTTTTTCTTCATCTCCGAAGTCATTGATTCAGCTTTACGCTCTTGATATGACTTTATGTAACCTGCGTATGAAGCCTGTTCTCCAACCTCCTCTTTGGCTAGCATTTCTAACTCTTCGTACTCTTCTAAATATGACTTCTGAGTCTTACGCATAGTTTCCTTCATGATAAGATCATCCTCATTGTCGTATGCTAAACCTCTGTAGAATATCTCACGTTCTGATAATTCTAAACGCATAACTGATAATCTTTTTTGTAGCTCTGTTCTACACTTGTCTTTATAAGATAATATATATCTATTATACTCGTTCCAAGGAAAATTAGCTTGCTTCATGAAAGACAAGTTAACATCCTCTATCCTCTCTTTCTCATCATCTATAGCTGCATAATAGCTTGACTTAAGATCGTAGATTCTATATATACCTCCCATTATCTTATATCCAAGCTCATCTGACTCTTCGTACAAATCACAGAAAGGTTTCATTTCCTTTATCAATGGGTTCTGCTCAGAAAATGTCATGTCATCAGCATATATCACCGCAAACTCTACTATACTCATATCTTATATTTTACTTATCAGTACCCACTTCTATTATTTCTGTACAAGCTGTACCTTTTACATTATAGCCCTTTGATGAATGAGAAAAAGAGACGATGTTTCCATCAGTCTCTTTGTTGCTACAATCAATATCGTAGACTTTACCTTTCTCTTTACCTTCATCAAAAGCACTTCCTCCAAATTCAAGTCCTCTATATTTGGATTGTCTTATTTTAATTTTCATAATTTTTAATCTACTCTTCGTATTGAAATTATTTCAGGAAATCTCCAAGAGTTGTGAAATTCAAAAACCCACTTATTATTATCTTCGTCTTCAATAAATCTCCTTTTTGGTTTTTTACCTTTGTACGGATCTTGTAATTCATTTTCTCCCATAATTATAACATTTTATTTTGTTCATCCCCATGAACTTCATTAACAGTAATTTAAAAAAAAGATGAAGGAGCAGAGGATGCCCCTACATCAGAGGTGAGAATCTCACTAAATTAACCTACAAATTTTACATTTCCAGCTATCTGTAGTGAGATTTTTCTTTTAGCTGCATTAACCCTCCTCTCAAGTGTATCAGGGTCAGCTACAAAGTAATTTTCATTTTTATCTAAGTATACAGTTATGTACTTTGTTATAGGCATAATTCCTGACCTAGCTCCAACATTGGCTAACCTAACTTCTCCTGTTAGTTCACCTGTTTCCTTGTTGAATGTTCCACTAGTACAACCACAACTGTAATGTATGTAATCTATTATATCCTCAAATCTATCCTCGCCTTCTTCTAGTTCTAGCTTAAAACTAAACTCGTGAACTTCTTTATTTGTTTTTTCATCGAATGAACTAACATTAGTACTACAACGCATATTATCCCTTATTTTTATTATTACTAACTATATCAAAATTAAATCCTACTTGATCGTTTTTAACAACTCTCCAATTCTCTTCAAGCTGCATCTGAATCCAAAGTGGATCATCTTCTCCATCTTCATCTTTGTTTCCACATACTCCGTTAGTATTTGTCATTAGTCCCTCAGTACTACACCCACAGCCATTTCCATTCTGACCTACACAAATACCCTCTTTAACACATTGACCGCACAACAAACTTCTGTAAACTAATTGCTCAGAATAAGCTAATGCTTCTGATGGTTCTATGTTTATACCTGTACACAACTCTTTCTTCGACTTAAAGAAAACTAATAGTTTCTTCCAATTAAGTATATCTTTAAAGCCTCTCTTTTTTATGTGATTTATTATCTCTCGCATAATCTAAGATTTTAAGTCGTACTTAGCTAATATCTTATATGGAGACACAATGAATGTACTTATTAAATGTACAGGTGTTCCATACTCTTCAGGTAGTAAGAAGTAGTAAGGCTTCCACTTAGCATGGATTGTATCTAACTCTTTCTTCAAACCTTGTGGTAGGATTGGCTTCTCTGCACCAAATGAATTCGCATACTGCATAGCTGCAACGAAATCTGGATTAGGTGCACTTCCTGTTGTCTCGTCTACAGGTAGAACTACTAAATCACCTTCTTGGTATTGAGGATTAGTTATACTAGAACCTACTTTAATTATCTTAGCTAGGTTAATATATCTCCTAGCGAAAGAAGTTTGTCCTGATAGCTTTAAAGTACCATCCATGTCAGGCATAAGTATCGTACCTGCCTTACCACCTTGCTTTACTTGATACACAAATACCTTGATTATATAATCCTCAGTATTGGAGATATTTTTGTAATTACTAGAAAAGTCTTCTGATGCAAACTTAACTAATTGCTTATTAAATTCTTTCTTGTCTAGCACTTCAGGCATAAAAGTTTCTGCCATCTCGTTAAATATCTCTTGTGCTTCTTTTACTGTTACTTGATTCAAATCTTTATATTTTTGTTATTATCCCTAATTAATTTAATTCCTACTCTTCTTCCAATGCTGACTCTGCTGCCTTACGTTGGAATTCTTCTAGATGCTGCTTTGCTCTAGCTAAGTTATCTTCAGTAGGTATCATCAACTTGTCTCCCTTGTACTTCATGAACATATCTCCTCTAAGATGCTTACGTTCACTCTTCTGTGACATGTTTACAAATCTCTTAGCTGATCTCAAAGCTTCAGACTTGTGAATATCTGTGATACCATCCTCATCGATACCATCTCTTTTTATAATAGCTTCCATAGCATTAACATAAGCTACTTTTTCTACTGATCTTCTATTCTCAGGTGTCACTACTGCACCTCCGTATAGTTCTCTAGGATATATACCGTAGCTAACTCCTTCTAGATTTTTGTCTAGACATTTACCACTGTATATCTCTTTTCCGTACCTATTCAATTTTCCCATCTCTATTTTTTGTTTTTACCCCTACTTCTCAGCTCCTCTGCTGATTTATTCTTTGTGTTGTATCCTATTCTGTCTACAAAACTATTTCCGTAATCTACTAACTCTCTTCCAATTCTAAGGGCTTCTCTATCCCTTTCAGGTGTTGGTCCTGATTTACCTTTCTTGATATTAAAACGCTCTTCACCAAACCATGTATTGTATAGAGAACGTCTTCTGCTGATTGTTGAGTTATAAACTATTGAAACCCACAACTTCTCTGCTATTGAGCTTTCAAATCTAGGCTCACTGAATAACCACTTCAACCATTCATCCTCTTCTAGCTTAAAATAATTATCAGGTAAATCTGTCTTAATACCTTCAATCCAACTATCTTCTAATTCTTGTGGGTCTACTTCATTCCACCTACAAGCTAAATTATCATCCTTTCCGTACTTTGCTTGAACTGCTTTCTTATAAAGCTTCCACCACCTCTTTATGTCGTAGACTAATCTGTACCTAGGAAATGTACCTTTTTTAAAAAACTTAATCTGCCTCTTTAATGTCTTTGATAAATTGTAAAAGGTAGATCTAAAAACACCTAATTCAGGAACTGCTACAGTTGGCATTCTAGCATCTTGTAATAGTTCTCTAAATCTAACAAAGTATTCGTCAATTAAATCTAAACCATCCTCCTCGCTAATGCCTGCTTCCTTAGAGGCTATATTAATCTCCTTCCTCAGTTGACTCAAATAATTGGAATGTCTTGTTACTTTCACCTTCTATATCTTCTACTACTTCAATTTTTAATCCTAAAAAATAGGACAGATCTTTAAGCTTTAAGTTGTCTACACATACAACCTCTATTTCTTCCCCAAAATACTCATCACCACTACTCTTCAACTCTTCTCTGTACTCACCCATTAATGTAGATACTATATCAAACCTAATTTTGATACTGTTATAGTATTGCTCATCGCTAAGACCTGCCCATATATTATCGATTATTCTCACTTTAATTTTATTATTGTGCTAGCTGAAATCTCATTGTTACCTCAAAATCATTTCCCTTAACCTTTTCTAAGAATGGAAGTAAGAAAATCTCACCCCTGTCTCTCTTAGCTAGAAATTTCTTTGCTATGTTATTTGATTTGGTATTTACATTACTTCTAGTAAACCCATATTTCTTATACTCTTCTAATACTCTAGGAGTAAACAACCTCCTAGTATTTAAATCTCTTTGTACCTTTATTGTAGCTATTATGAAATCTTCTTCTCCTGTTGTTGCATATTTGCCAGGAGCATCAACTATTTGACATAGCTGCAAGCACCTCCTAATAAGGTCATCTTCATTTAGTATTCTTAAAAAATCTTTGCTTTCCATTGACTGTCAAAATTATTATCCCCTTATCTTATGTAAATATACAAACGCTTTTAATACTTTTGGGGTGCTTGTTACGAAATTCGTAAAATTATTTTTGATTTTTGCTATATTAGTAAATATCATATATCTTTCCTGTTGTTGAAATCCTCTAGTATAGATTCTATTAAATCAGGTCTATACTTTAGCTTAAAAATCTTCTTGTCTTCAGGGTTATAATCTTTGTAATATATGAAGTCTATGTGTCTAGGTGTAAAACCCATCTTAACTAAACTATGCATATAAGTTCCTAGCTGACACTCAAACTTCTGAATCTTATCATTCCTACATTTGAACTTGTCTAAAGGTGGAAGTGCTTTGTTGTTGTAGTACTTCCTAGGTTCTCTTTTCATGAACTTGTGGTCATATATATCAACAAACCTTTCATCACCTATTGTCTCAAAACAAACTATATCAGATTGACCAGGTAACACATCTCTCATGATCTCATCGTACTTCTCTTGGTCTGTAACCTTTCCATCTTTAACGTACTGCATTGCATCCCATCCTGTGTGTACTAATAGCTCAGGGTAACATCCATCTTCTAGCTCTTCGTAATAGTTTAAAGCTACAGATTGATTATCGTAATCTTTAGCTTTTTGTATTACAGGTTGCATTCTCTTAGTTCTGTGATTAAAGAACTCTCCTGCTGCATATAACTTGTTTTCTTCTATTAAGTGAGCTTCAGTACCTCTAACACCTGACATTCTCCACTCTTCTCTAATTAACTCTCTTGTCGCTAATAACTCATCCCAATCTATCATTGGCTCTAATGCCTCGTGCATAACATCTAAATCAACCTTATAGTCATACTTAAATGTTTTAGCCATTATCTTCTTCCATTCATCTTGACCAAACAATACTTGGTAAGCGGATCTATATAACTGACCTTCCATGTCAAAAGGGAAGTAAGGCTTCAATGCACTAGTAACTGAACTTAACCTAGTTCCTTTATAATGATAGAGATGCTCCTCTTCTTCAAATGTTATTATACTTCTTTTTTCTTCTACTGCTTTCATACACTATTATGACGTATTTTAGTATGTAATACTATGTAATAATAGCATTTAATTGATGTTTATTTACTATTAATTTTGCGCTTTTAGAATATAAGTAAATAACCTTCCTTATATCCTTCCTTTTAATCCTTTCTAGAGAGCTTGGGAACTTACATTATTACTGGACAATTATAGAATAATAGTAAGTAGTTAATAATCAATAAGTTAAGAATTAAATAAGAGAATATTCTAGCTAATTTATATTTATTTAAAATAACTTAAATTTATATGTAGTATAACTTACTTTAATTCGTCTTAATAGTGTACGATATGTACTAATTACATTTAGCTTTACAAAATATACAATGCAAGTAAATTTAAACTTTAATCAAATCCAAGTTTCTCAGGGCAAGACTCCTGAGCTATACTTGTATTACAGGTTAAGGGCTTTTGCTATGCATAATGGAGGTTGGATAACTAAATTTAAGTTAACTAACAACGAAAAGTACACTCTACTTCCTAAACTTAAGAAGAGTGGATGGTTAACTAGAGACATGAATAAAGTAGTAAGCTACAGAAAGATATTAAATAGAGGAGCTAACTACTCTTCTTTTGTAGACCTTAACATAGAGGAGCACTTGAATGACATGAATACATTCAAAGGTTTCTTAGTAGCTAGTACCGAGGCTCTATTTTTAAAGTCTCGTCAACACAAACAAAGAAAGAACAAGCAGAGCTTTAAGGCTCCAAACAATATATTGACATCTAATCAGAATCGGAATAAAAGTACATTCAATGTGGCAGAAATGCCTAGATTACGAGTGAAGAAGATTAAAGGTTCGATGGAATATTTTGGAAGGGTTTATAATTTAGAGCTAAGTAAGTTTTTAAATTTATCAGAGAAGACTATAACTAGATGGAGACAGTTTTCTATAGCTAATAAGTTTAACAAATATAGTTACAAGAGGGTTAATTTAAGTAATCCCTCAGCAGACAACAGAACTAAGGTATTATCTTACGATGGAGTTGACAGAGCATACTTCTGTAAAAAGAAGAAAGCATACATGTTATGTGATATGGTTATTAACACCAAAGGAATTGTACCTTATTTTAGTAAATTTTACGATTACAGAAGTAGTATTCAGTATTCAATTAGAGACTAGTATGACAAAGTATAAAATATATACAGATGGTTCTTCAGCTAGAGCTGACAATAACTCTCCTTGGATTAGTGGTGTAGGCTATGTTATTCTAGATAGTGAAAATAATTTAATATCTGAGGGTAGTAAAGGTGGATACGACAAAATAGGAGCAGCAGAACTTAGGGCAGCAATTATGGGGATAGAAGATGCTATAGATATAGCACAGGATGTAGAAAATAGCACATTTGTAGTATACAGCGATAGCAAATATGTAGTAAATGCTATTAATAGGGATATGTACTTATGGAAAAATGAGGTGAGATACAAAGAAAGAGTTAATTACGATCTCATAGAGAGATTATTGAGACTTAGTAGAGAGGTAACGATAAGGTCTAATTGGATTAGTAGTGACATAAGTAATGATTATAATAATTTTGCACACGATATGGCTAATGAGTCAAGAAGAGAATTCTTGCTCTCTGAGGCTTAAAAAATATAATACTGTATGAATATGTTCAAAAAGGTTTTTAATTGGCTGAGGGAGCTATGCAGACCTTCAAAAGAGGTATCTGAAGATGTTGTTCAAGATGAGAAAAAGACAATTCATGAAGGAGCATTTGATTTAGAAGCGGATAAGTACTATAAAGTAAAAGGGGACTATCTTCTTTACGTTGGTAAGGATATGATGTTTCTGACTAACTCTAGGATAGGTGGAATGATGATAGTTCCTTTCTATAACGAGGATGATGCTGATATGCAAGGACAGTATAACGGAGATGGAACAATAGATGATGCTGAAGTTGACATGGATTTATTCTTCGAAGACTTTCAGCACGAAGAAGGTGAAGAGAGAGGGATGTCTTCAAGACCCTCAAGCATATTTACAGTCACACTAGAGGACTTCGAGGGTAAAGTTCAGTACTATTCACTAGATACTCTAAAAGAAGTTCTACTTGCTGCAGAAGAAGAGGAAAAGTACAGTTACGCAGCCATTCTTAGGGATGAAATAAATCACAGAAAAGAAAATGGATAATATTATGAAAAGAAATGAAATAAATGGAACTTTTTTATCAGCCGATCCATCTTTGAAGAATACAGCCTTAGTTTGGGGTACAATAAAAGGAGGAGTAGTAGAACCTTTAGGTCATATGATATCTACGACCGACAAAGTGAAAGGAGAGAAGGTTATGATAGATATGGTTAATAGAGCTAGAAAAACAATAGAGAATATAATAGCAACTATTAATATTGTTAATCCTGACTTTACTTTCTCTGAGATACCTAGTGGTTCACAAAGTTTGAGTGGAGCTAAGTCAGCAGCATTATCTTGTGCTTATATTGCACTACTCGGTACAGACTGCATTATATCAACTCCTGGTGAGGTAAAGAAAGCTACAGGTAACAAAAGAACAGCTACAAAGGAAGATATGATGGATTGGGCTGACAAACAGTTCCCTGACTATGATTTCCCACGCAAGAAGGATGGCACAATGGTCAAAGGTAAGTGTGAGCATATTTGTGATGCTTTAGCTGTAGTTGAAGCAGGTATTTTAAAAATGGTTTCTAAAAATTAATATTATGGACAATGTTCCTTATGTAAAATTATTCGAGGATGATATATCACCTACAACTGTTCAGGACCTGATAGATGATATACATGACCATGACAATGTTAGGTTATACTTCTCTACTGATGGAGGAATGCTAATAGATACAATGGCTCTTATAGATTATCTAAATTCAAGAGGTGATAGCTTAACATTAGTACTATCAGGATACTTACAATCTGCAGGTGGGATAATACTAGAGAAGTTCACAGGTAAGGTTGAGTTGTCTTATGCTTTCGAATTTGTTGACCTTCACTTAGTTGATCGTGAGACTCTTAACTTCAGGGACAAGTTAATTAACAGTAAGTTAGTTTCTAGTGCTGAGAGATGGAATATCGATTATATCAATTGGTGGAAAAAGTTTTACAAGTTAACAGCTAAAGAAGTGAAGCAATTAAAAGATGGCAAGGATATAAGACTATATAGAGATAGGATAGAAAAGATAATATGAGTAAAGACTTAAAATATAACGAAGGGCTTGTGCAAGCTATACTTGCTCAGTATGTTAGCATAAAGCTTAAGATGCGACATTTCTTTTGTAACCTGTACTCACTTTACGACAACACCTTTGAGTTGGACTTTGTCTATTTTGATAGATATAAGTTTGTTAATGAGGCAGAAGTAAAAGTTAGCAAGCAGGATGCACTAGTTAATGAGTTCAATAAAACAAAGAAGCATAAGATGCTAGCTAGTGGTGACGAGAGTTGTCCGAATAAGTTTTGGATTGTTTGTCCACCTGATGTTGTTCCAACTGCTGACTTGTTGCCTGACTACTGTGGCTTAAAGCACGTTCTTAGGGACAAGTACGGAGTACATACAATAAAGATAATAAGGAAAGCACCTTTGATTCATGACAAAATAAAGTATGTTCCTTCAGACTTCTTTCAAAAGGTTTACTACCAACTATCTAAGTATCAAAGTAAATGGTTTGCTGGTAAGATAGCAGATTTCGATAGTAGGCTAAAGGATTCGAAGCTAGTTGTAGCTAAGCCTAAGAGAAAAAGGAAGAAGAGGACTTATAGAAAACTAGGAGACAAGTCCCTATCGGCAGGATTGCCAAAAAGAAGAAAAAAGAAATAATAGATATGAGTTTACCACAAGGTTACAATTACGATCCATTGCCAAGCGGACTATCATTAGGCTACTCTGATATAGATGGTTTTGGAACACATTCAACTAGGTCTATAGAGGCAGGAGAAGTATTCTTTGATAGAGAGACACACACCCAACTTCCTGGTGAAGATGGTCAGCTACTTAGAAGTGGACTAGGTGCTTTCATCAACCACTCTGATGATCCAAACTGTACTTTGTACAAATCATCTCCTGACGATAATGGTGTTGTTCAGTACTTTCTGCAATCACTTAGACTTATATACAGATTGGAGGAGATTACACTTGACTACGGTGCTCATTTATGTGGATGTGAAAATTCTAATAAATTAAAGTAGTATTTATAAAAAACAAACGTCATAATAGTAATATGGAAAATAACTTTAAAAACGACAAGACAGGAGAAGAGTTTCAAATACTCAATTTCCGAAGGTCTTTCAGGAATGGTGAAATTGTATATACCGATAAGAGTGGTAATATACTATCTGATAAAGGTGTTACGTTAACTAAGATCAAGGGAAAAATACAAGCTCCCTCTATCCAAACTGACACTAAGAACAGATATTAAATAAGGAATTAATTAATTAAGTTTATAAAAAAGTAAAAGATGAAGAATTATTTTAAATTAGTAGCAGTAGTTATAGTAGTGGTGACTCTTATGTTATTAACAAGTTGTGATAAGGACTCTAGTCCAATAGTCATAGAGCCTTACGTTGGCGTTACAGAGATTAGACCTCAATTCCAACCACAAGGAAGTACATTTTCAGTGGGAGATAGTAGAGACATTGTAGTTCGTGTTAGGAACACAGGAGATTATCCTTCACAGGGTTCTATCAAGTTATATGTTAGTGGTTACAGTGCGTTTAGTATTAATTTTAATCCAAACGCTCTAACAGCTAATGCACTCTCAGGAGCAGTAAGTGTTGATAATACAAACTGCGCAAGCTTTAAGGGGCAAGATTTTATATATATAGAAACGCCTCTATCTATATTACCAGGAGAAGAAATTAAGATTAGCTTTACAGTTACAGCAGAAGTAGCTAATCAGCTTAATGAGTTGTATGTATTATTAGAGAATCGATCAGGTGGAGATATTGATTCTGGTAACAACAGTATATTTAAAACGCTCTCAATATCATAGCATGAGAGTCAAGTGTATAAATGATAGCAACAAACCTTCAGATATACCTGATTCAAAGTGGGTAGAAGAGGGAACAATCTACACAGTAATAGATGAATTCAATTCACTGCCTCAGGAGGTTGACACCTATGTCCTAGCGGAGCTAGACCTGGAGGGTACTGGTTACCAAGGCTTCGCAGCAGGGAGATTTGACATAGACCTTACAGATGAGCTATATGAAATAAACCTAGAGATACAGGAGGAAATAGATTTGGAGATATTGAATAGAGGTTTGAAAGATGAGCTATAGTATGTTACCGTATCACACATAGATGTAAGTACTTCAGTGAGCTAGATAGTGTGTGTGTGATTTTGGCGGTATATATATTTTGAGCCTTGTACATTAATTTGTGCAGGGCTTTTTTTATTGACTCATGCATGACATCTTACATAAGGTAATAAAGCTGAAGACCTTTTTTTGTACCTATATATATATAAGACAGTAAACCCCCCAATTATATCTATAGCAACTAAACCCCTATAAAAGAGTACCCCCCCATCATTCCTGTATAAAAATACACCCCCCCTACCCTTTGGTCAAAAATCGGTTAT
>Ga0228657_1000258_pt1 | contig 29673 bp, 30 predicted proteins | sample 70DmetaG_FD_182743 | JGI IMG/M metagenome (GOLD analysis project Ga0228657, IMG submission 182743) | Seawater microbial communities from Monterey Bay, California, United States - 70D | ecosystem: Environmental > Aquatic > Marine > Coastal | place: USA: California | collected 2016-10-07 | reverse complement strand
AAAAACTTGGCTGCCTCCGAGATTGTATATGGCGTGGATGTTTTTCCAAACGAAGCTGAAAACAGTAGGGTAGGAAGTCTGCTAAAACAACCGTTTCAACCCTATCAAAAACCAACCATACAGCACATGAATACCTAACTACATTGGCCTAGAATCAGTACTATGAAAAAAATAATATCAGCCTTGTGTTTTACCTTGTTAACACTGTCGTTTACATGTACTAATGACGATGTAACTGTCGTCAATACAGATTGCCTTACCGAACCAATGCCCGATACTGTTTGTACCATGGACTATACCCCCGTTTGTGGTTGTGATGATAAGACCTACAGCAATGCCTGTGTTGCAAGTGCTGCAGGTGTATTGTCTTGGACAACTGGGGCGTGTAAATAAGCCATAGCGCGAATATTTTTCGTTTTGATGCAGTAATATGATTCTTCAGGTTTGATTTTTTTGTAAATTGAGAAATAATTAATCAAAGCAAAATGAAACAAATACTTTTAATTTTTACAACAGCCCTTCTCTTGGTTTCGTGTACACAAAACCCAAACCCTGCATTTGACAAGAATGTTGATCTCGCCAAAACGTGGTTTTCGGCATTTGAAGCAGAGGATATGGAAGCCATATCTGAAATGTTTGCTGAAGAAGTAGAATACCAAGGCGCCTTCTACGGGATGGAGCTCATGACTACCAAAGCAGAAGTGCTTGCCTATATGGGTGGATGGCATGCTGCTATGGATGATATTACGTATACGCCCGAAAACTTTTTGCCGGGTGTAGATCCAGAAACCAACCTTCCCAATGGAAGTGTACGGACCTATGGCACGTGGCGTGGCACTAGCGTAGCATCGGGAAAATCTTTTGCGGCTAAGTTTTATCACTACATGACTTTTGATGATGCAGGACGTATCATCAACGGTGGTGATTACGGTGATGCTATGGGCATAATGATGGCGGTAGCTCCAGACGCAGAGTAATTTAGGATACCCTTTTTTAAGACACCTCCGGCTTCTGTTTGTATACAGAACCTTGGGGTGTTTTTTTTTGTGGTATAGCTATAGAAATATGACTTTATTAAAATTTAAGTAAATTGTAGCGTATTAAATTCGTGCTATGAAATTTTTAAACACGTATTATCCTATTATATTGGCTTTTCTCAGCTTTGTGTACTCGGTATACCTTTGGTTTACGGGAAACGAGTTAGAAGGCATTTACGTAGGACTTTGGCCCATAACCATTTTGGGATTTGCCATAGCCATCAGACAAAGACGGAAAGATGACAAATAGCATTATGTTTTTTATTGGACTGGGCATAGTACTGGTGTATACGTTTTTCTTGATTGGAATTATTTCCAAGCAACATGCGTCTCGTAAAAAAGAGCGTCCCACAGCCGTTGATGTACTCGATATGGACGGCATGGGCAATCAGGGTAGGGTGCCAACTAAAGAAAGTAAGAACCGCGCATAAGGTTGGTTTATGGCCATGCCTTACAAACGCGCGCCAGGGGGGACAGTACCCACTTCTGAGCTTGAGGACCCTGAGCTTGCCATGCATAATAAATTTATTCCCATGTACTCTGGTACCAACGTTAAAATCTCCACCATAGTTTAGGTGCAATTCCGTATCGCTATTGGAACGATTATACCCTACAACCAAAGCCCTTTTCCATGTCGTATCGCCTGCATAGTAACGCCTTAATTGTACATCTCCAAAAGAGTTGGAACGCGCACTGTTATTATTTATTTGTGCAACTGCTATAGTGCTACTTACTAGAATTAGGGTAAAAATTATGTTTTTCATAGTCTTTCATTTGGGATTCCATTTGAGTAAAACGAGCTTGTAATGCACTTAGTGATTGCTGATACTGCTGCAACTTTTCTTCTTGCGCAATTGTGTATAGCGTAAGCTCCTCTATCTTTTGCAATAGCTTGGCGTTCATTTCGCCTAGGGAAATGCCCTCCGAGACTACTGTGGCTGCTGTGGGTATGTTAGGCAAATGACCATTTTCAACAATGTGGCTTTTTACCTCAGTAAGAGATAACAAATCGTACTCGGGGGCAAACACATAATCGGGCCAGTTTTCCAACTCTACTTTAACCTCCTTCGCGCGGATGTTGCCTGCAACTTCAAACTTGTCATTAGTCATTCCATAATATGTTTTTAAACCAAACGTTTTACCTCTGTCTTGAACAGAAGTATAGCAAGGTTGGTTAGTAATTTTAAACGTAACCCTGCCGTAGGTTCTAACTTCTATAGGGACATAGCTTAGCCAACTAATACCTATTTGTACCCAAACAGAGAGTTTGTTGTTGGAAATACCAGAACCAGACGTGTGTACGACTTTTACATCATTAAGTGTTTTTTGTTGCCCGTAAAAAGTAACTAATGAAATGTCATACGAGCTTTCGATGCCCACTCGGTTGTTCCTAAACTGCACATTTAGTTGTTGCCTGGAATCTCCGTGATTAGAATTTCGTGGAAAGAAATCTACCGTTATACCCGCAGGGTTCCAATTCCCATTTAGGGTTAGTTCTGCAAGTTTTATCCATTTATTTGTTGTGTGACTGTGATGCGGTTGAACAACACCATCAAGGGTTTTATTACTTCCAAAGTGCCCGGTTGTTACTTGGGCATATGAGGCGAATGTTATAAGTATAAAAACCCCTTTGTAATAAAGTTGTTACATGACTAAAGATTTGTTGCTTCTAACTTATGAAAAATCTTTTATAAAAACAAACCTAACTTATTGATAATGTGCTATATATAAATTTAAATAAGTGTTTTACAAGTAACTGAAAACCAATTCAAAAGACATTAGAATCTTATCAAAACACTGCGCAAGCGCAATCGATTTAGGGTGTTTTTGCGCCTGCTAAAAGTGCGCTGAAAACGTTCAAAAAAGGCATTGTAGGCGTTGGCTATGGCACGCACATGGTCAAATTTGCATTGCACCATAAAATACAACACCAGCGTTGTGTCTAAAGCCAAACGAGACACATATACCCACAGCAAGGGTACTATGGGCAAGGTTTTGGTATAGGTCAGCAGGGAGTTGCGTATGTTGTAATAGAGCTTTTTTGGGTGTTGTTTTGCAAGACTGGCAGCGCCTTTGTGGTAAACTTCACTGTTGCCAATCGCCCAAACCTGATGGCCCTTGGCCTGTGCACGCAAACACAGATCTATCTCTTCAAAATGCATAAAAAAAGAAGCGTCAAATCCCCCAAGTGCTTTAAAAACCGATTTTCGCACAAACAAACAAGCTCCGCTAGCCCACGTTATTTGCGCATTGTTGTCGTATTGCCCAATGTCTTTTTCGCACGTTCTACCCATTCGGCCACGGCAGTAGGGGAGTCCCATGATATCTAAATAACCGCCTGCTGCACCAGCATATTCAAAGTGATCTGGTCTTGCCAAATCCTTGATTTTGGGCTGTAAGAGCGCCACTTCGGGATGTGTTTCCAAAAAAGCGGTTATGGGCAACAACCAGTGAGGTGTTACCTTAATGTCTGAGTTTAACAAACAAACTACATCAGCATCTATTTCTTGTAATCCCCTGTTATATCCCTCGGCATAGCCTGTATTTTCATGTAAAGGAATAGCCGTAACCTTGGGAAATCTTGTTGCAAGCACTTCTAGCGAATTATCTGTGGAGCCGTTGTCAATAACGTAGACCTTGGCGTTAGTGCTGTGTTCCAATACGGAGGGCAAAAACTGCTCTAGCAGTTTAGCACCATTGTAGTTCAATATGGCGATGGCTATTGTCATAAGGCAAGTCCTTTTAGGGGGAAATCTGGCATAAAGTGATAGGTCTGTTGGGTGTAGTCTATCTGACAATAAATATGCGCTAGCCCATTGGTGACCATCAGGTAATTGGCGTTAAGCGCCAACTGATAACGTGCAATTTGATCAAAGGTCGCTTGGGTGATGGGCACTTCAGGAGCCTTACACTCTACCAATAGGGCAATGCTTGCATTGGATCCAGCCACTACCACATCAAAACGTTTTTGTTGGCCCATGACTTCAAATTGTTTTTCAATGCTCAAACGTGTCTTGCTGATGCCTTTGTCGAGCAAATCCTGTATGACGTGCTGGCGCACCCATTCTTCTGGTGTAAGCAATACAAACTTTTTTCGGATCGGATCAAATATAAAGCGTTTGTTTTCGCTACTTTTGGTAGTGAAGCTAAAAGTCGGGAATGCCAAGGCTTGCATGACCACAAAAGTGCTAAATTATTTTTCAATTGGATGCATACGCAAGCACTAAGCGTGCTATTTTAGATCGAAATTTTACACCTATCTACTTTTTGATGGGAGATGAGCCCTTTTTTATTGACCAATTGAGTCAGTTGCTCACCGATACCGTACTGCCCGAAGATCAGCGTGATTTTAACCAAACCATATTATACGGCAAAGATACCAGTATCGAAGAAATTGTCTCGGTTTGCAAGCGTTTTCCTATGATGGCAGACCATCAATTGGTGGTGGTGCGTGAAGCCCATGAACTCAGCCGCAGTATTGAGAAACTGGAGGCCTATGCAGCACAACCCCAAACTACTACAGTTTTGGTGATTTGTTATAAAAACAAAAAATTAGACAAGCGTAAAAAGTTGTACAAGGCCATTGCCAAGAACGGAACCGTTGTGGAAACCAAAAAACTCTATGACGACAAGCTGCCTGCCTGGATTGAGCAGCGAGTGCGTGAACAAGAACGAAAGATTGATTTTAAGGCCGCTGCCGTTTTGGCTGAGAGCGTAGGTGCCGATTTGGGTACCCTCTACAATCAAATCAACAAACTCTGCTTAGTTGTTGCATCTGGGGAGTCCATTACTGCAGACCACGTTGAGCAGCATGTGGGCATCAGTAAAGAATACAACAACTTTGAGTTACGCAAAGCCCTAGGCAACGGTCATACGGCCAAAGCCTATACCATCGCACATTTCTTTGGTCGTCATCCACGACAACACCCACTACTGGGTACCATAAGGAGCCTACACAATTACTTTATGCAATTGCTCACCTACCACGGTTTGCCGTCTAAAAATCCCGATTCCGTAGCCAAAGCCTTGGGCATACATCCGTTTTTTGTACGTGAAATCGAACAAGCGGCAAGGCGGTATCCTCTGAAATCAATAGTACCCATTTTGGGAATTATTAAAAAAGCAGATTTGGCCGTTAAAGGCGTTGATGCCGTTCCTACGTCGGAGGGAGAAGTGCTGCAAGAGCTGTTAAGCCATATTGCTTAGAGCGCAGGATATTGATTCGGGTTTGCCTCGTGCATAATGGCATAGGCTGCTTCTACGATATCTTCTTTAGATGGTTTAGAAAAGTAATCCCCATCCGTGCCATAGGCCGGTCGATGGTCTTTGGCTGTCAGTAAGCTGGGCTGGCTATCCAAATGAGGATAAATGTCTTGCTTTTCCAACAACTGACTTAGGATATAAGCCGTTCCACCACCGGGAACATCTTCATCAACAATCAACAGTCGGTTTGTTTTTTCTACACTTGCGCCAATGATATTGGTGGCATCAAAAGGAATTAGCGATTGTACATCTATTACATCTGCACTAATGCCCATGTGCGCCAAGGTTTCAGCAGCTTCTTCAACCAGTCTGAGCGTAGATCCATAGGAGACCATCGTAATGTCATTTCCTGTGCGTAGTTGTTCAGCAATACCAATAGGAACTGTAAATTCATCGAGATTTTCTGGTTGTTTTTCTTTGAGACGGTAGCCATTAAGCGGTTCAATGACCAAAGCCGGATCTTGCCCTTGAAGGAGGGTATTGTACATCCCACTAGCCTGTGTAAGGTTGCGGGGAACCAATATAAACATACCACGAAGCAAACTTACCAAACCACCCATGGGAGAGCCCGAATGCCAGATGCCTTCTAGTCGATGGCCTCGAGTACGAATAATAAGGGGTGCACGTTGCTTGCCACGTGTGCGGTAGTGGAGTGTGGCCAAATCATCACTCATGATCTGCAGTGCATAAAGCACATAATCTAAATATTGTATTTCAGCGATAGGCCGTAGACCACGAAAAGCCATGCCAATACCTTCACCAATAATGGTGGCTTCACGAATGCCTCGGTCTGCTACACGTTCTTCGCCATAGCGAGCTTGAAGCCCTTCTAAACCTTGATTCACATCGCCTATTTTGCCACTGTCCTCACCAAATATCAAGAGTTTGGGATATTGTTCCAATAAAGCATTAAAATTGTCGCGTAACACCACCCGTCCGTCAACGAGACTCGAATCTTCGCCATATTTAGCAGGAATACTCGCAATATTCAAGGAGGAGTTATCGTATTCGTTGTAGAGCTTATCGCTATAGAGCGTCTGCGTCTTTTGTTGTTTTTTATGCCACCAGTCCTGTAACGTCTTTCTGCTTGGGGTAGGGTTGCTGCGTGTGAGCCACAAGAGTTCACGTACAGCTGCATAGATCGGTTTGCGGTAAGGCACATTTTTCTTGGATAACACCTTAGCTATGGGCATAAGTGCATCCGAATCTTGGGCGTTTGCAATAAGTGCTTGCGCCAATTGATGCGCTTCTTGTCGTTCTTCGTCTATAGGCGCTAAATAGGCATTCCAGGCAGTAGTTTTAGCTGCTTTAGCAGCTGTTGTTGCCTTTTCTTCAAGGGCACTAAGCTCATCTTCAGTTGCTACTTTCTTTTCTAATATCCAGTTCCTAAAAGTTAGGTTGCAGTCAAATTCTTTTTCCCATTCCAAGCGCGTATCGGATTTGTAACGCTCGTGTGACCCTGAGGTTGAATGGCCTAGGGGTTGGGTAAGTTCTTGAACATGAATCAATACAGGAACATGCGCGCTTCGTGCAAGTTCACTGGCGCGTGTATAGGCTTCAACTAGGGCAGGGTAGTTCCAACCGGCTACTTCAATAATTTCGATACCCGCCTTATCGTCTGTGCGCTGCATGCCACGCATGGCCTCTGAAATACTTTCCTTAACAGTTTGAAATGCGTTGTCTACCGATATACCGTAGCCATCGTCCCATACGCTAATGATCATGGGTACTTGTAATACACCTGCAGCATTAAGTGTTTCAAAAAATAATCCTTCGCTCGTACTGGCATTTCCAATGGTACCCCAAGCAACTTCGTTTCCCTGATGAGAGAGCTTTTCATCTTTCATGGAGGCTACCTTTCGGAACAACTTGGAGGCGTGTGCCAAGCCCAAGAGCCTTGGCATTTGTGCAGCCGTACACGAAACGTCAGAAAAGGCGTTTTTTGATTCGACCAATGGCAGTAGATTACCCTCGTTGTCCAAGGTGTCGGTATTAAAATGCCCCACCATTTGTCTACCAGAAGACATGGGTTCTGCAATATGATCGGCATGGCCATAGACGCTAGCAAAGATGTGTTCGGGCTTTAATCCACCGATAGACATCATAAAGGTCTGATCTCGATAGTATCCCGATCTGTGATCGCCGTTTTTAAAGACTTTCGCCATGGCAATTTGTGCCAGCTCTTTACCATCGCCAAAAATCCCAAACTTCCCTTTGCCAGAAAGCACTTCTTTTCTACCTAAAATACTTACCTGACGGCTTAGTGCCGCAATGTAGTAGTCGTTGAGTACGTCCGACTTAAAATCGTTGAAGGTGCCTTTAGATGAAGCTAGGTTGACTGTTTTCATAAAGTTTTGCAAATTTACGAAAAATAGGACTAGCGTTAATCTACTAGAACCAACTTCGTGAAAATAGCTTTGCTAGAGATGCTGGGCGAAGGGATAATTGAAAACGTATGTGTTTGGGATAGGCGTTGTTTGCATACACGGCGCCATTCGAATTGTAGATAGGGAAATGTACTTCAAAAAAGTCCGGAACAAGGTTAAAGGTTATGCCAGTACCCCAATGGGTTTCGGGTGTTTGAAACTTACTTTTGACCCATCCAATTTCGGCGTATCCCTCAATCCATCGCCAGATTGTTGTAGCCGATTTTGCGGTCATCAGCCATTGGTTAGCGCTTGTTAGGTTGCCCGTAGTGCGCAATGCGCCTTCGGCTTTAATGTATTGTTGACTGAAAAAGCCCTCTGCTTCTGAACGCCCATAGAGGTCGTATTGAAATAAATAATCATTGACTCGAGATACGTTAAAATCATAATAGCTGTCGTTTGAGCTGTTGGACAAGAATGTACCTGCAAATATTCGCATGGTCCACCTTCTGTTGGGCCCGTAATAGGTAATGTATTCACTATCAAGACTTAGTTTTTTAAAGTTACGAGCCATTTGTGCTTCAATCTTGTATGAGAAATTGTCCAATGCGGTACCTTTTCGAGATTGAAAACGAGCCAAGCTTACGCCATATCCCCTTCGTTCGTCTTCTGTGGGCAAATCATCTAATCGTACAGATACGTGGCGTATCTGTAGTGATGAACGCTCTTTGTTTTGAATCCCCTTTGGACGGTAATAGAATATCAATGAAGGCGTAAAAACGGTGTAACGCAATTGGGGCGCATAGTGATACGAAGAGCCAAACAGGTTAATTCGGGTTAAATAATGACTGCTATTTTCGTTGTAAAAATCTGCTATCACATTACCCATACCACTTATTTGTTGTCGCTTGACACCATATTGGGGGCTAAATTTAAAGCGATATTTATTGGCTAAAATGCTGCTGTTCGCTATTGAAATACCGCCTAGCAGTCCGTCATAATAATTGTAGGCAAACTCAGGCCGATAAAGCAATAATGCCGTACCGCTCTCTGAAATGTCTTGTAAGAACCTAAATTTTAAGTTGTTGCGAAACAGTCCGTTACCAAGCTTGTAGGTGTTGTTGTTTAATTGTTGCTCTGGGATGTAGTGGTTTTCGTTTACGGTAAACGTTTTCACTTCAGCGTTTTTATAGTTTTGTTCAAAGGGCAGATCTTGGCTCAAAAGCCAATCAGTTTGCTGTGCGCCACTGGTCAAAATCTTTTTGACTGGAATTGCTATATTCGGTTGGGTACTGCTGATTTGAATACGCGAAATTTCAGCATTCAATTTTTTACCTTGAAGCTTTAGGTCTACATTATTATCCAAATGAATGTAATGATCAAAAAACCAGTCAAGTGGTTTGTCGGTCTTTTGCTGTAATTGCTTCTTTAAAACAGCATTTGACAACGATCTTTTGGGAATGTCTTTTAGTGTACTTGTAAGCACACCATCGCCAATATAATGGTCTAAATACATCAAAGCCAAGGCGGCACGACTGGGGTTTGCTATCCTTCGGTTATAACGAGTCAGACTACTTTTAGGAGTGGTAAGCGCTTGCCCCCTGTTTTTGTTGGTAGATACGTTGGTGGACATCTCCCAACTACGGTGATAGGGTGCTTGGGCAAAGTGATAGTTTTTTACAAATGGCAAATCGCGTAACCTCCCTGTCATGGGTAGGTTCGGATAGTGTTCTTGTACATATTGGTTCCATAGAAAATTAGGCAACCCGTCTAAAATCCAGTCCGATTGTTTATTCGTCTGTCCGTATTTATGGGTTATATGCCAATGCAATAAACTTTTAAGTAATTTTAATTCTAGGACTTGGGCTTTGTCAAAAGCCTTTATGAATGAAGGAATAGATTCAAGTGCTAACAAGGAATAGGATTTGTAGTCCTCTTCAAAAGCCCAGATGGTTTGCGCATCTACATCTTCAAAATTGCGCATTAGAAAGGCCTCAATATTTTTTAAAGGAGACGCCAAACCAATTGTTTCATCAACAGGAATCATATCTGTTATTAGGGTTGCGTTCCCAAAAGACAATGTTTGAAACGCCTTAAGCCGCGTTAACAGTAGGGGAGCGATTGATGTGGTATTTTGTGCCGGTAGCAGCAACTCAAAATCCTGATTAGTATCAAAATGATAACGCACTTCCGCAGCTGGGCTCATGGGTGTGCCAAAGCCAAAATTGGTGTTTGCCCCCCAACTGCCATCACTATTTAGAGTACCCAAAACCAAATGCCAGTGGTAGGTAAACAACTGATCTTTGGACATACCATACTTAAACTTTGTTGCATCTGGTAGTTTAACGGAGTACACTACTGTAAAATCAATAGAACTATTTGGTGCAATGGCATCATCGAAATGTATTTTGATGGCCTCTCGTTTGTCTGGTTGCCTTTCCCATTTGAGCATGTTACCGACACGATACATTTCTTTAATATCTGTGTATCCTTGATTTTTCTTGCTGGCACGAATCAATTTATAATCAAATTCGTTCGCCAAAAAATAGCCTAACTGACTTCGTGCAGAGGAATAGGCGTGGTTCCAATCCAAAAGATAAACGGTCTTTACCGGTACATCACTATTGTTAGTCCAATGTATGTTTTGCGTAATGGCCAATGGTGCATCGACATCACTAAATTTGACCTTAATATCATAGGCGTTTTGGGTATATCCAAAAGCGTGTAGCAATAAAAAAAATCTGAATATGTGGCGCAATACTTAGAAGTTAGGGGTGAATTTCCGTTTGGTGTGGAATTGTGATACGTGTTTTACTGCTTCATCAACATCATCAACAACTTTGATTAAGTCCAAGTCCTCGGGACTAATGTTCTGATATTCTGTAAGAAGTGTGTTTTTAATCCAATCAATAAGCCCACCCCAGAAGTCTGAACCAAACAAAACGATGGGAAACTTTTTAATTTTTTCTGTTTGAATAAGCGTTAGGGCTTCAAAGAGTTCGTCTAGGGTGCCAAATCCTCCAGGCATCACTACAAATGCTTGGGCGTATTTAATAAACATCACTTTTCGAACAAAAAAGTAATCAAAATTGATACGTTTATCGTTGTCAACATAGGGGTTTATCTCTTGCTCAAACGGCAGTTCAATAACAAGTCCAACAGATGTTCCTTCTCCTTGTTGTGCGCCTTTGTTAGCAGCCTCCATGAGCCCAGGTCCGCCACCCGTGATCACGCCAAAACCTTGCTTGACTATTTTCTCTGCAATTTCAACGGTTTCCTTGTAATAGCTATCCGTGGGTTTTGTACGTGCCGATCCAAATATGGATACACAGGGCTTTATCATACCCATTTGTTCAAAACCCGAGACAAATTCTCCCATGATTTTAAAGGTTAGCCAGGAGTTGCTCGATTTCATTTCTGTCCATGTATTTGCCATAACTTATGTGTTTAATTCCTGCCGTAAAAAACGGGCAGTATGGTTAGACTTGTTTTTAACGATTTCCTCAGGTGTTCCCGTGCAACATATGGTACCGCCTTTCGCCCCACCTTCAGGACCTATATCAATGATATGATCCATCTGTTTGATTACATCCATATTGTGTTCGATGATAATCATGGTGTTTCCTTTGTCGACCAATCGGTTGAGTACGTTCATCAGTACCCGAATGTCCTCAAAGTGTAACCCCGTGGTAGGCTCATCCAAAATATACAAGGTTTGGCCTGTATCTTTTTTGGATAATTCAGTAGCCAACTTGATGCGTTGGGCTTCGCCACCTGAGAGCGTTGTAGATTGTTGTCCAAGTGTAATGTACCCCAATCCAACGTCTTGAATGGTTTTTATTTTACGATAAATTTTGGGATATGGCTCAAAAAAGCGGCACGCATCGTTGATCGTCATCTCTAAAACGTCGCTTATGTTTTTATTTCGATACTTGATTTCTAGTGTTTCTCTATTGAATCTTTTACCGTAGCACGCATCACAATGCACATACACATCAGGCAAAAAGTTCATTTCAATTGTTTTTACGCCTGCGCCTTGACAGGTTTCACAACGACCGCCTTTGACATTAAAGCTAAATCTGCCGGGCTTATAACCGCGTATCAGGGCCTCTGGTGTTTTGGTGAACAATTGGCGAATTTCTCCAAAAACGCCTGTGTAGGTTACAGGATTACTTCGAGGGGTACGGCCAATGGGCGATTGGTTGATGTCAATTACTTTGTCAATGTGTGCCAAACCTTTGATTGAATTGTAGGGTAGGGGCTTCTTAACTGCTTTAAAGAAATGCTGATTTAGAATTGGATAAAGGGTTTCGTTTATCAGCGTGGATTTTCCACTTCCTGAAACCCCTGTAACACCAATCATGCTGCCAAGTGGTATGCTGAGGTCTACCTGCTTGAGGTTATTCCCTGTACAACCTTTTAATTCAAGTTTTTTTCCGTTTCCTAACCGTCTTTCTTTTGGAACTTCAATTTGTTTTTTACCCGTCAAATAAGCTGCTGTGTCTGTATCCATCTGCTTCATCTGCTTGGGATGATCTGCCGCTACCACCTTTCCACCGTGACGTCCAGCGCCTGGCCCCATATCGATTAGGTAATCTGCTTTGAGCATGATGTCTTTGTCATGCTCTACTACAATTACCGAATTGCCGATATCACGTAATTGCATAAGTGATTCTATGAGCTTTTCGTTGTCACGTTGGTGCAGCCCTATGCTAGGTTCGTCCAAAATATACAGTACGCCAACCAATTGAGCTCCAATTTGTGTAGCCAAACGAATGCGTTGTGCTTCGCCTCCAGAAAGTGTTTTGGCACTTCGGTTTAAAGAGAGATATTCTAATCCAACATCTAGAAGAAACTGCAAGCGTTTTTCTATTTCGATCAGTACTTCATGCGCAATAATACGTTGCTTTTCGGATAAGGCAGAACGAATGCCTTGCACCCAGCTATGTAATTGGGCAATGTCCATTTCGGTCAAATCAGCAATTCCTTTGTCGCCAACTTTAAAGAAAAGGGCTTCTTTTCTGAGCCTTGAGCCCGCGCAGCTAGGGCACTTAATTTCATCCATAAAGCCTTTTGCCCACCGTTTGAGCGCAGTGGTATGTGCCTCTTTGAATTGATGCTCTAAAAATGGAATGACACCATCATAATCAATGCTGTAGTCCCTAGTGATGCCTAAAGACTTAGATGCTACAGAAAAGCGTTCGTTGCCCCCGTTTAATATGACTTCCATGCCATCTTTATGGATGTCTTTTATCGGGTCTGTAAGCGAAAAATTATAGCGTTGGGCGATGCTGTTCATTTGCTTAAATGTCCAATTGCTTTTTTCTTCTCCTAACGGGGTAATACCACCAGCCTTGATGGAGACCGTAGTGTCGGGAATGATTTTTTTATGATTGACTTTATGCACCACACCCAAACCGTTGCAAGCAGGACACATGCCTTTAGGAGAGTTAAAAGAAAAGGTGTTTGGCTCTGGGGCTGCATATGAAATACCGCTGCTAGGACACATTAATTTACGGCTGTAGAAGCGTGTGTTTTCTGTTTCGTAATCATAAATCATCAGCATGTCATTGCCGTGATACATGGCGGTTTCTATGCTATCTGCTAGGCGTTTGCTGTCAGTTTTTGAAGTTTTGACAAGCAACCGATCGATAACTATTTCAATATCGTGATTTTTATACCGATCAAGTTTAAAATTAGGCACCAATTCTACAAAAGTTCCATCGGTACGCACTCTTGTGAATCCCTGTTTGAAAATGGAAGCAAAGAGTTCGCGGTAGTGTCCCTTTCTCGATTGTACGACGGGGGCGAGTATGGCAATTTTTTTGTCTTTGTAGGACGATGCAATAGCAGCTTGAATTTCGGTGTCCGTGTATTGTACCATTTTCTCGTTGGTCTCAAAGCTGTACGCATCAGCAGCACGAGCATACAACAGTCGTAAGAAGTCATATACTTCTGTGATGGTGCCAACGGTAGACCTTGGGCTTCTGCCTGTGGTTTTCTGTTCAATGGCAATGACCGGAGAGAGTCCATCAATTTTATCAACGTCAGGGCGTTCTAATGCCCCCAAGAATTGACGGGCATAGGCAGAGAAGGTTTCAATATAACGTCGTTGTCCTTCGGCATATACGGTATCAAAAGCAAGTGAAGATTTACCGCTGCCAGAAAGACCTGTAATCACAACAAGCTCATTACGTGGAATTTCCACGTCAATATCTTGCAAGTTGTGTACCCGCGTACCTTTAACAATAATCGCATCTTTCATAGCCAAGTCAAGCTTCGAATATAATTGATTTTAGTCAAGTTTTTTAGTGAAGTGCTTCTTTTTTAAAGGATTCACAATGGCGCAAGAGTTCGGGATAAAATTTTAAAAATTGTGCTTGGAAAAAAAGGTAGTGCTCTTCAAGTGTTTTGGCAGCTGTTTTTAAGGGGTGTAAACCCGAGCGATTTGCCATTTTAGTAAGAATAATATCAATGCCTGCTATACTGCTGTATTCCAGCAGCCAGTTTTGTGCTTTCATTCCCCTAAGATAGCCTTGTGCAGAAAGGGGCATAATGCCCGCATGTTGTTGCAGTAAAACGGTTATCTCACTGTTGAATAACGCTAAAGATTGTCTGTGAAATGTTTCAAAATGAAGTGCTAAGAAGTGATCGTAATAGATGTCAACCAGTATTCTGCTTATGTGTCGATATTCCTTAAAGAGCGTTTCTCTTATGGCTATTGATAATGGGTGCGTGTCTGTAAAAGTGTCAATGCTCCGATGCATTTCAACTCCCAATTGAACTTCTTTTGTGAATGTATCCAAGTCTTTATTGCGTATATGGTCTCCTATAAAGTTACCCACAACCAAGCCAGTTGCTGGATAGGATAAGGCCAAGTGCGCTAAATAATTCATATGCGTCTGTATGCGTATATTTGACAAAACAAAAGTATGACTTTAATTGCGTCTGTTTCGGGTATTCGCGGTACTATTGGCGGTGAAATCAATGACAACCTTACACCTGTTGATGTGGTTGCGTTTGCAGCAGCTTACGGCAGTTGGATCAAAACCAAACATCAGTCGGCCATTGTAGTGGTAGGTCGTGATGCGCGCATCTCAGGCCCAATGGTTCAAGCGCTGGTGCAACAGACCCTTGTTAGTCTTGGTATTGATGTGATTGATGTGGGGCTTTCTACAACTCCCACCGTTGAAATGGAAGTAGTTCGGAAACAAGCGCAGGGCGGTATTATCATTACCGCCAGTCACAACCCCAAGCAATGGAATGCGTTAAAATTATTAAACTACAAAGGTGAATTTATCAGTGCTGAAGACGGAGCTGAACTGATGCAATATGTAAACGATCAGTCGTATGCGTTTGTTGGTGTAGATGCGCTAGGAAAAATCAGTGTAGTTACAGATGCACTTTCAGCACATATTGATGCGATTCTTAGCCTTCCACAGGTACATGTTGCTGCCATAAAAGCAGCAGGATTTTGTGTGGTTGTTGATGGTGTTAATTCATCTGGGGGGATTGCGGTTCCGATGTTACTGGAACAACTTGGGGTAAAAGTGCATAAAATTCATTGTACGCCAAATGGCAAATTTCCACACAATCCAGAGCCATTAAAAGAACACCTTATCGATTTGTCAGCTGCCGTAACTGCGCAACATGCAGATTTGGGTATTGCTGTGGATCCCGATGTGGATCGTCTGGTGTTTATGGATGAAAACGGTATTTTGTTTGGCGAAGAATACACGCTTGTGGCTTGTGCCGATTATATACTTCAATCTGAAAAAGGTCCTCTTGTTTCCAATTTGTCTTCTTCAAGAGCGCTTGCAGATTTAGCAAACGATTATGGTGTCAAGTATCACGCAAGTGCAGTAGGCGAGGTACACGTTGTTGCTAAGATGAAAGAGGTCAAAGCCCTAATTGGTGGCGAAGGTAATGGCGGTGTTATTCTTCCTGCATTGCATTACGGTCGTGACGCACTTGTTGGTATTGCCCTGTTCTTGTCTCATTTAGCAAAGGAAAACACAAGCGTATCTGCACTTAAAGAAAGTTATGCAGCCTATGTGATGCATAAAAAGAAAATTGAGCTCTCACCATCTTGGGATGCAGATGCTTTACTCGCTGCCGTTGCAACCGCTTTTGCAGATGCACGTGTAACCACCATAGACGGAGTAAAAATCGACTTTGACGATTCGTGGATTCACTTGCGCAAATCCAATACGGAACCCATCATACGTTTGTATGGCGAGGCAAAATCGCAAGCTACTATGGAGGCTAAAATTGATAAAATAGAAGCGGCTATTGCTGCTTTTGTCGCATCAGCTTAAAGCGATTGTGTGTCCAGAAGTACAAGGAGGGATCTTCTTTTATTAGTGCTTCTAGTTGCTCGTAGAACATATCTGTAATGGCGTAGTCGGGGAGGCTGTTGGGTTTGTCAGTCAAAACGTTAAATGTCGTTTCGTAATACCCTCTTTTAACCCTTTTTATCTTTGCCATAACTACAGGAACATCAAATCTTTTGCCCAAGCGCTCGGCACCCGTAAATACAGGAACTTCATGCCCAAAAAAGGTACGGAAGTAATTCTTTTTTTTGTTTTGCGGAGATTGATCTGCTGCAAAGCCAATAATTGTTAATTCGTTGTTGTGTTGCATGTTTGTAAATCGCTCACGAAACTTTTTTCTTGAAATGAGATAAGAACCGTGAATAGAGCGCACCTTCTTTAAATATGCATCAAAATAAGGGTTTTGCAGTGGTGCATAAATGCCGTGTGGGGTGTGTGGGGTGTGATGCCCTAAGGACAACAGCCATTCAAAATTTCCATGGTGCCCTGTCATCACAAAAACGGATTTATTTTCTTTGGCATAATCTTTTAAAAAAGACGGATTTGTTATTTTAAAGCGTCGCATCATGGTCTTTTTTGACATGCCTCTTACTTTAATCATCTCTAAAAACAAATCACATAAATAGCGGTAGAACTTTCGTTCAATAGCCAATGCTTCTTTATTTGTTTTTGCTATTCCAGAAAGCTTGATGTTTTTTCGAACCACCTTTTTACGATAGCCTGCCAGATGATAAAGTAAATAGTATAGGATGTTAGAGAAGGCGTATAACAGCCAAAAAGGCATCCATGAGATAAGCAGCAAAAAAGGAACTGTAATAATATAAATGAGTCGCTGCATTGCGCCTAAAATAGGTATCTAATTGCTTAAAGCAATATTTTCTCTAGGACAGGAATGAAATCTGTTGCGTGTCGTTCCTTAGCAATGACTACTCCATTTTCATCTAACAAAAATAATTGGGGAATAGATCTAACACCATAGATAGCTGCAATGGGATCGTCCCAACGCTTTAGATAAGAAACATGTGTCCAGTCTAGCTTATCGTTGTCAATGGCTTTTTTCCAAGACTCCTTTTGTTGGTCAAGTGATATGCCTACTATTGCCAAGCCTTTGTCTTTATACGTATTATAGACCTTCACCAGGTTAGGACTGTCAACCCGACACGGACCACACCAAGAGGCCCAAAAATCTAAAACAGTTAATTTGCCAAGCGAAGTGTTTAGCGAAACAGCAATATCATTGGGGTTAGGTGCAGAAAAATCAGGTGCTTTATCACCAACGTTAACTTCCCCATCCTGAGCAGCTTCTTCTGTTTCTTCCGCTTCTTTTGGAGCCACCAATTCATAAATCTTTACAGCTGATTTTGTTTTCTTGATGGTTTTGCTAAAGCCGTTATAGATTTCATAAGCTGCTTCGTTTTCAATAGCTTTATTCATGACCAATTGTATCAAAACCATTGCTGAAATATATGAGTCAGGATTTGATTTGGTATAGTCTATTTGGTAGTCGTTAAATTTGGTCTCCATTTCCTTTAACTGCTCTTCCAAATCTTTGTATCCCAAGCTGTCACGAGATACCATTGCGTTGCGCATTTCATTTTGAATGTCATAAAATGACTTAAACAATGGGTTAATTTCATCGATGTAGCGCTTAAAGGCTACGTTTGTTTTAGTTCCACTTACTTTTGAAGCTTGAATGCTGTCTTTATAAAGTTCAACTGTAATTTCCCCTGGCTCAACAAATACGGGCACCGATCCGCGTATACCGTCTACCCATAAAGATTGATAATCTGGTAATTTTGAAACACCGCTGTAAGAAGTTAAACCATCCTTCACGTAGAGTGTGTCAATGACATTGGGTTTGTTGCTCTCATCAAAGTTGACAAGAAATATTTGATGATCATCTTCTACATCCGCAGATATATTTATGGTATAATCACCTGAAGTCGATTGACATGAAACAAAAAGTATAAGTAGCGTTACTAAGAAAAGATTTCGCATGGAAAAAATATTTCTGCAAATTTAAGAAAAAGGAATTTGAATTGCTGATTTACTTTACTCCTGTCAACATATGCTACATACAATTCTCAAGCGTTGTTTTATGTTGACTGTATATATTCGTACTTTTGAAAAAAATTTTAGATGGCAGGAAATACTTTTGGTAAAATATTTAGCCTAACAACCTATGGCGAGTCGCATGGCGTAGCTTTGGGTGGTGTTATTGACGGCTGCCCAGCCGGAGTAGCGATTGATGTTGCAGCAATTCAAGAAGACCTCAATAGGCGCAGACCCGGACAATCTGCTATAGTAACGCAGCGTAAAGAGCCCGATACGGTTGCCATTCATTCAGGTGTATTTGAAGGGTTTTCTACTGGAACGCCAATTGGATTTACCATTGTGAATACCAATCAGAAATCAAAAGATTACACCCATATCAAAGACAGTTACCGCCCTTCCCATGCCGATTATGTTTACGATAAAAAATACGGCATACGGGATTACCGTGGTGGCGGGAGAAGTTCAGCACGTGAAACCGCTGCCCGCGTAGTAGCAGGTAGTATAGCCAAACAATTTATTGCACCTGTAAGTATTCGTGCTTTTGTTTCTGCAGTAGGGGAGTTGTCCCTTGAAAACCCACAAAACACACATGATTTTTCTACTATAGAAAGTAATCCTGTGCGTTGTCCGGATCCAGCGATGGCAGCTCAAATGGAAACCTATATAAAACAAATCCGCAAAGAAGGCGATACCGTTGGAGGTTTGGTTACTTGTGTCATTAAAAACGTTCCTATCGGATTGGGCGAACCTGTTTTTGATAAGCTTCACGCATCCCTTGGACAGGCCATGCTTTCGATCAATGCTGTTAAAGGATTTGAATATGGAAGTGGTTTTGCTGGTGCTACGAGAAAAGGAAGCGCTCATAACGATTTATACAACGAAGACGGTACAACCAAAACCAACTACTCAGGTGGTGTGCAGGGCGGTATTAGCAACGGCATGGACATTTATTTTAATGTGGCTTTTAAGCCTGTTGCAACCATCATGCAGAACCAAGAAACCATTGACAAAAAAGGAGATAAGGTTGTTATGGAAGGTAAGGGGAGACACGATCCTTGTGTAGTACCTCGCGCTGTTCCTATAGTTGAAGCCATGGCTGCTTTGGTATTGGCTGATTTTAGTCTTCGTAACAAAAACGCCAAAATCTAAAACATGAAAAAACTGCCCCTACACTGGAAAATTTTGCTAGGAATGCTTTTTGGCGTTCTCTTTGGTTTGCTATTTAGTCAATTTGAATGGGGTAAGGCTTTGGTAGTAGATTGGATAAAACCATTTGGTACGATTTTTATTAATGTTCTTAAACTTATTGCAGTTCCCTTGATATTGGCTTCGCTAATCAAAGGCGTCTCTGACTTAAAAGACATTACACAGCTTTCCAGTATGGGTGGGCGTACCATCGGACTGTATTTATTTACAACCCTGACAGCTGTTACCGTTGGTTTAAGTATTGTTAATGTAATTAAACCTGGAAATACCATTTCTGATGAGACTCGAACAGAACTGCTTTCGGCTTATGCTACTGACGCAGCGGCTAAACAGTCTGTTGCTGCAGCTCAAAAAGAAGCAGGTCCACTTCAGGCATTAGTAGATTTGGTTCCCTCTAACATTTTTGCAGCCATGCAAGACAATGGCAATATGTTACAAGTAATATTCTTTGCCATATTTTTTGGAATCGGCATCGTGCTTATTCCTCAAAAGAAGTCCCAATCTGTAAAAGATTTTTTTGACGCGCTTAATGAAGTCATACTCAAACTGATTGATTTGATTATGATAGCTGCACCTTATGGTGTTTTTGCGTTATTGGCAGCCTTAGTTGCTGAAGCACCATCTGCCGATTTGTTTAAAGCCCTTGGTTTGTACACCATAACCGTGTTGCTAGGCTTGCTTTGTATGATCTTGTTTTATCTCTTGTTAGTTCGCCTTGTTACAGGAAAGAAAATTGGTTTTTTCCTCAAAGGAATTTCTCCAGCACAATTGTTGGCGTTTTCTACCTCTTCATCAGCTGCCACACTTCCTGTTACGATTGAACGTGTGCACGAACACTTGGGTGTCGAAGAAGATGTTAGCAGCTTTGTATTGCCCATAGGGGCAACCATAAATATGGACGGTACGAGTTTGTATCAAGCTGTTGCCGCAGTATTTATCGCACAAGCCTTTGGTATAGATTTAAGTCTTGGGGCTCAGTTGGGTATTATAGCCACTGCGACATTGGCTTCTATTGGTTCGGCAGCTGTGCCAGGAGCAGGCATGGTGATGTTGGTAATCGTTTTGGCGCAAGCTGGAATTCCTGAAGCAGGCTTGGCTTTGATTTTTGCAGTCGACAGACCCCTAGATATGTGCCGTACGGCTGTTAATGTCACAGGAGATGCATCTGTTTCCATGATGGTTGCCAAATGGCTTGGCAAACTTGGAATACCCAAAGTCAAAAACTGGGATGACCATTACAAGAATTAGTCGATAAAGCGTTCGCTATACTGATTTGAAAGCATGCAGTTGGTGGTGCCAAACCAACGTTTTCTATTTCTGGCGATTACCCCATATACAAGACGCTGTATTCCTCCGGGTGCTATAGCAAACACCCATACCACCCATTTCAATTTAGGTAGATTTTTGAGGATGTATTTTACGGCTTTGTGATGTGTTAATAGGTTTTGATCGCTGCTAAGCACAGCCACTGTTTCGGCAGACAACTTGTAGGGTTTAGCACTCGTACTGTCGAGTGGGCTAAATAAAAAGTGTTTGTGCTTGTCATGTTTCAATATAAACTGCACACTTTTGCTGCACAACAAACAGCTGTTATCGTAAAAGACAACGGCAGTTTTCACTTCTTTTTTCTTTCAACCAGTTCAAGCGCCTCAACGTTAACCTGAGTGGTGAAAATACCGTAGTTTACGATGGCTTTTTTCTTTTCAAGGGTATCTATAGTACCTACAGCCTTTCCATCAAACATGCGTACTTTATCCCCTATGTGGAAAGTAACTTTTGGGCGATAGTTTTCTTTGGGTTTGGTTTCTTTTTGTTTCTTTTTTTCTTCACGAACCACTTCTACCTTTTCCACTACTTCTTTCTTGATGGCTCGCTTTTCTTGTTGTTCTTTTTTGTGTGCGGCATTGGTCTTTCGCTTTCGTTTTGCGTTTTCGGTTTCTACAATTTGTAATAACTCCGAAATAAGTGGACGCTTTTTATTTGTGATAAAAAAACGTTCTGCCGCATCATTTACTTTATTGCCCAAAACAATCATGCGTTTTTCTTGGTCAAAAAGTTCTTGATAGCGTTCAAGCTTGTGCTTCACCTTGGCGTTGAGCGTTTCTAGTTTCTCGTTTTCCTTTTTGCTTTTGACCGAAGCTTCTTGCATCGCTTTCGAAGTTTTGCTCATGCTAGCGCGCTCTTTTTGTAGCTTGGCTATGCTGGCATCAAAGCGGACTTTACCTCGTTCAATCTTCTTTTTTGCCTTATTGATTAGGCTGTAGGGAATCCCGTTTTTTTCGGCTACCTCAAAGGTAAACGAGCTGCCCGCCTCACCTGTAACCAAATGAAAGGTTGGCTGTAGGCTTTTACCGTCAAATTGCATATTGGCATTGGTCATATATGGCAATTCGTTTGCCAATAGCTTAAGGTTTGAATAATGCGTTGTTATGGCGCCAAAAGCATTCCGTTCATAAAACACTTCAAGGAATATTTCCGCTAGCGCACCGCCTAGTTCGGGATCTGATCCCGTTCCAAACTCATCGATCAAAAACAGCGTTTTTGCATCACATTTTTTTAAGAAGCGTTGCATGTTTTTTAGTCGATAGCTGTAGGTACTCAATTCGTTTTCTATAGATTGATTGTCCCCAATATCCGTAAGCACACGTTCAAATACGCTCATATGGCTGCTTTCGTCTACTGGTAATAGAAAACCACTTTGCAACATCAGTTGTAACAGACCAACAGTTTTGAGCGTGATGCTTTTTCCACCAGCATTTGGACCAGAAATTACTACAATGCGATTTTCAGCATGCAGATGCACGTCCTGTGGATAGGTGCTATTTTTCTTCCTTTTATTGCTCAAATAGAGTAGGGGGTGATAGGCTTTTTTAATGTCAATTTCTTGCACATCACTCAAAATGGGCATTACGCCGTCCATTTCTTTGGCATAATAGGCCTTGGCGGCGTGCATGTCGATTAAAATTAGCAGACTGGCGAATTGGTTAAAATCATCCACAAACGGGCGCATATAATTTGTAAGCGCACGCAGAATTAAATCGATTTCTTCTTTTTCGTCATAAATAAGGTTTTGAAGCTCTTGGGTATAGGCTAGGGTGGTTTGAGGTTCTATATATACAATGCTACCCGTTTTGCTGCTGCCGTGTATTACGCCTTTTACTTTACGGCGATACATGGCCTTGACAGCTAACACACGTCTGCTGCCCATGACTGTTTCTCTGATATCATCTAAAAAACCAGATCCTTGATAGGTGCTTAAAGCTGCTCCAAAACTTTGACTTATTTTGGAACGAACCGTATTAATTTGTTTGCGGATGATATGAAGATTATCGGAAGCCCGGTCTTTGACTTCTCCAAACTTATCAACGACACGGTTTATTTCAGCTGGAATTTCTTTTATAGGGACTTGCCCATAAGTGGCTTCAAATAGGGTAGGATAGCGTTCTTTGTTTTTCTTTAAAAATGTGATGAGTGTATTGGCAGTATCAACGAGTAATAGCAACTTACGGAAGCCTTCAACTTCAATCTTGCTGTTTTCTACATCGAGAAGCGATACCTCTTCACTGACATCATCAAAACCGTGGTTGGGAATGGGCTTTTCTTCCGAAAAAGAAATGGCATATTCGTTTGTACGCAACAAAGCTTTCGTTACCTCGTTAACATCACTTGAGGGAACGCTGGTCATCATTTGCTCCTTTCCAAGTGCTGTCGCACAGCGCATGGCAGCTTGTTCGAGGACAACCCCAAACTCTAAATCATCAAGTGCTTTTTGTGCAATTTTTTTCATTTCAATTTTTCCTACCTTGAGGCAACGCAAAAATAGCTTTTTTAATGAAGGTTCGACTGATAAAATCTTGGCAAACCGAGTTGGCGGATACAATTAAGGCACCTTACTTTGAAAGACTTAGCCAATTTATACGTCAAGAGTATGGGCAATTTAACTGCTATCCACCCGAAGAAGACATTTTTAAGGCTTTTGACTTATGTCCTTTTGAACATGTTAGCGTGGTCATTATTGGACAGGATCCGTATCACGGTCCAGGACAGGCTCATGGGTTGTGTTTTTCTGTTCCGGCAGGAATTCCACATCCTCCCTCGCTGATAAACATACTAAAAGAACTCCAACAAAATACGGGAAAGCCATATCCTGAATCTGGCAGTTTATTGCCTTGGGCAGCTCAAGGGGTATTGTTACTCAACGCGACCTTGACCGTTAGGGCAGGGCAGGCAGGTAGCCATCAAAAACAGGGATGGGAGAAATTCACGGATGCAGTAATTGAAAAACTATCTTCAAATGGAACAGACTTGGTTTTTATGCTTTGGGGCAATTATGCCAAGCAGAAAGGCAGGCACATCGACCGAGAAAAGCATTTGGTACTTGAAGCTGGACACCCATCCCCGCTGAGTGCTAATAGGGGATTGTGGTTTGGCAACAAACATTTCAATCAGGCAAATGCATTTCTGAAAGCCCACGGAAAACCACCAATAGACTGGTGATTATTTTTTTGTGAAGGTAACGCTGCAAATAGATGACTTCACGCCATTGCCGTCTCCTAGGGGCGCTTGTGTTATGATGTTAATGTTTTCTCTGGGTTGTGTAGCGCTATTGGCTGCGGTAAATGTGGTACCGTTATCGGTTCCTGCATCATAAACACCACCATGTATTGTTTTGGTTTCGATAAAATTATCATCGTCGTCTGTCAAAATAACGTTTACAGCTGCTATGTACCAATCCGGACTAGGAGCAAGCATGGTGGCCAATGATATGGCTGGAAATTCATTACTAATGGTAACATCCAATACAATATTTCCAACGCCGCTTCCTAAGCCACTTCCCACATAAGTTTTTAGTCCTTTTTTTTGGTCAATAAGCGCTTTGAGTTCTTCAATTAGCGTAGCAGTGCCTCCAACCTCTGCCATGATTTTAATTCCATCTGTAGCTGTTTTTCCTGTGTCAAAAAAAGTGTTGTCTTTTTGGTGAACCCATCCAACTAAAGGCGAAAAATGTGGATTTGTGGGATAGTCTACAGGGAAATCATTGTTGTTCAAATTGAAAGAAAATGTAACTGTGTATTCAGCTGTTTTGTTTTCAACGGGCTCATCTGGTTTCACCAGTACGGTTTCACTTTCTTTACACGATAAAAAAAGGCTAAGTGTAAAGGCTAGCATAAGTAAGCGCATAATTTGAGGATTTAGGTTTGGAAATAGATCAACAATTTTCGTACCAAAATTAGAGCAATAAGCCCATCCTAACCTCCTACACGTTTTACTTGATGGCCTTCGTTTTGGAGGAATGTCATGATTTTGTCTCGCATATTCCCTTGAATGATGATGTCTTGATCCTTGATGCTTCCGCCTACGCCACAGTGTTGCTTGAGTGCTTTAGCTAGTGATTTAAGGGCTTCTGGAGCACCTGTAAACCCTTTGATAATGGTAACTGTTTTTCCACCACGCCCTTTGTTGCTAAAATGGGCTTCTAAATACTGTTTAGGTAACCCGCCCTTTTCTTCGTTCGGTGGGGTGTAGGTGCCTTCTGCTTCTGGGAACAGTTTTTTTAAATCTGATAAATTGTTGAGTTTGGCCATTATGCTTTGAGTAATCCAAGGTCTATGAGTCGCTCTGTGAGAAAGTCACCAGCGGTTATATCGTCATATTGTTTGGGTTGCTGATCGTTTATGCAATGGGGCAATACGTTTAGGGGCATGGTAGCAATGGGGTGCATAAAAAAGGGAATGGAGTAGCGCGAACTACCCCACATTTCTTTGGGAGGGTTTGCTACACGGTGAATTGTTGACTTCAACACGTTGTTGGTGTGGCGAGAAAGCATATCACCGACATTGACCATCAATTCATTTTCTCCAGCAATAGCATCTATCCAGTCGCCTTTGCGGTTTAGCACTTGCAGCCCTCTTCCATGTGCTCCCATAAGCAGCGTAATCAGGTTTATGTCGCCATGGGCGGCGGCACGCTCTGCGTTTTTTGGCGCCTGTTGAATAGGGGGGTAGTGTATTGGACGAAGGATGCTATTTCCCGTAGCAACAAAAGCATCAAAATAATGTTGTTCAAGACCCAAATGCAAGGATATGGCACGCAATAGCGCCATGGCTGTTTGCTCCAGTGCCTTAAACACTTTTTCGCCTACCTCATTAAAAGCGGGCAATTCTTCCACCATGACATTTGGTGGGTAGTGCGATTTTAAAATTTCTGGTACTTCAGCATATTGTCCGAAATGCCAAAATTCTTTTAAATCTCCCTCTTTTTTACCCTTGGCGTGTTCTTTGCCAAAAGAGGTATAGCCCCGTTGTCCACCTAATCCTTTAAGTTCATATTTCTTTTTAACGTCTTCTGGTAAATCAAAAAAAGCCTTGATTTGTGCATAGAGTTCACCGATAAGTGCTTTGTCTAGGTAATGACCCGAAATGGCAACAAAACCTATTTCTTCAAAGGCGTTACCCAAGTCTAGTATAAATTGCTGCTGTTGTGCTAAATCGCCCGCTACAAATTCTTGTAAGTTTAATGATGGAATACTATTCATAGTACGAAAATAGGGATTACCCTAGAATAGTCGCCAAATTGGTGTAGGGAAGTTTAAACGCATCTGCTACTTCACGATTTGTAAGCTTGCCCTTATATATATTCACTCCTTTACGTACTTCTTCAGGGAGTTGATCTAATGGATTGTTAAGGAGTTTCATGATATAGGGAAACGTCTTATTCGACAAGGCTTGGGTGGAAGTTCTTGGAACTGCACCGGGCATATTTGCTACAGCATAGTGCAGTATATCGTCCACATAATAGGTTGGGTTTTCGTGAGTGGTAGGTTTTGTGGTATCAAAACAACCGCCTTGATCTACCGCAACATCTATTAATACGGCACGGGAGTTTAGCAAAGGCAACATATCACGGGTTATTAGCTTGGGTGCTTGTGCACCTTTGACCAAAACGGCACCAATTACCGTATCTACAACAGGTAATTTCGCCTTGATATTTTCTTTTGTAGCCAAAAGGGTTTCGATTTTACCATCAAATAACTTTGCTTGTGCTGCCAGCCGATTTTCATTGATGTCGCAAATGGTTACATCAGCACCCATACCCATAAGTACATCTGCTGCATTGGTGCCCACAACACCACCACCAAGAACCAGTGCTTTTGCAGGTGCTACACCTGTAACCCCTCCAATTAGTATACCGCTGCCACCTTGTGGTTTTTCTAGGTATTTTGCTGCCTGTTGTCCTGCGAGCCGTCCAGCAACTTCAGACATAGGAGTCAAAAGTGGCAATGCGCCGTGTGTGTCTTCGATGGTTTCATACGCAATACACGTAGCTTCAGATTTGAGCATGGCTTTAGTAAGCGTTAATGAAGCCGCAAAGTGAAAAAAGGTAAATAGGGATGGTGTTTTTTGATAAAGGTATATTCCTGTGGTAAGGGTTCCTTGACTTTAACGATAAAATTGGCCTTAGCGTAGACTTCTTGCATGCTTGACACAAGGATTGCCCCAGAATCTATATACTCTTTATTTGAGAATCCGGCGCCTAATCCGGCATCTTGCTCTACAATAATCTTGTGTGTTTGTGCTATGGCAGCAACATGCTGGGGCATAAGCCCAACACGATATTCATTATTTTTACATTCTTTTGGTATGCCTAGGATCATAGGGCATATTAATTTGATTGAACTAAGTTATATAAAACAGAAGAGAGTTTAACAATTTAACATAACATAAATTATAAGTCAAATATATATTTCAGTCTAATTGTATGGTTTTTAGCAGTTTATAAGTTAGTTTTTGTTGCTCTTTAGTCCAATCCTGCTCCCTCACGACTGCCCTTCTAAATGTTGTTGCGCTTTTGTTTTTTTAAAAATGGGAATAAATTAGCATTAAAATGAAATCTTACGCCTCATCAAAACCTATAATTATGGAAGTCGTATGGTCTCCACTTTCGCTTTTGCGTTATGAAGAAATTAAAATTTATTTATTAGAAAATTTCGGTAAAGATTCGTCAAATGAATTCTCTGATAAATTACTGTCTTCGGTTGATTTGATTGCTCAAAATTCAGCTGTTGGGAAAAAAACAAACAACGATATTCGCTCACTCGTTGTTGTTAAGCAGATTTCAATTCACTATCAAGTGACCTCGCAAATTGAAATTTTGACGTTATGGGACAATAGACGCGCGCCTATTTTTTAATTATCTTCGTTGCTTCTTCATTTGACACGCCTTTGCCGTCCATAAATTCTTGCTGCGCCTCTTTTATTTCTTGCTCATATTGCCATTTGTAATATTCTTTTGGTTCAACGAGTTCGACTATTTTCATCATTTCGTCAGCGGTGAATTTTCCGCTGCTAGCTTTCCTGTAGTATGTTGCAGTAGATAGTCCCAATTCGTCTATAAAATGCGTTGTCTTGTATTTGCTTTCTGCAATTCTTTTTGGTAAATCTCTTTGAAGTTTTTTGAAATCAAGAATAGTTTGTATCATTTTTTGAGATATTTATGTTGTATTTACAAAACGAATATATTACATTTATTTACATTTTTAATTATCATTTATTAAATATTTCTATTCAGAAAAGTGCCGCTTACCAAAACTAATTGTTAAAAACCTATTGAAAAGATACACAGCTATGCGAAAGCATTGCGATTGATTTGATCTTAAATTTATAGAAAATTTTGACATGAACGACCGGCACAACGATCTACTGCGTATACGCCCAGAAATTAAAAAGCATCAAACTTTTGACACTATGACTGAGGAAGAGCGTTTTCAAAACGCCACCTTACGCCCTGTATTAAAATTACAAAACCCCATACTTATTGCAGCATTTGTGAATTATGCCAACAAGCACAAGGGCGTGTTCTATGAGCTTTCCTTGGAGAAACGCATGCAATATGTCGAAACGGCCATTTGTAAGGATCAAAAGTTTCGCAACGCAGTTAAGGGCATGTTGATTGGACAATTTACCGTAGCCGAATACGCTTTTTACATTCAAAACTCGTCCAAACTGAACAAGCGCATGATGAATTTAGTTATTTTACGCTTGCAAGACCAGTTACAGTTGTTGGTTGCAGATCGCCTTTCCAAAGTCGTTTAAACACGCGCTTTCTCTTTTGTTGCGTTTGTTTTATTGAAGCGTTTATTTTCTTTGGCCACATAGCGCTTTTGAATATTGCGGTATAGCCTGTCTAAAATAACACGAAGCACGATGGTAATGCCAAAATAAAAGATCGCGAATATGGCGATATACTTGAGTAGATTCATAAGATTTGGTGCTGTAAAGGTAGGCATTTGATTTTTTTTGTAAATTTATTGTACCTAAATCTTTTATTATGAAAAAACGTGAATCCGTACGCCATATTATGGCCCTCAATCCTATTGTCTTATACCTTACTGATGGCTTGAGTCAAGCCGAAAAACTGTTTAAAAAGCATCGTGTTAGGCATTTGCCTGTAGTTTCTGGTGCTAAAATTGTTGGTATACTAAGCATGACTGACTTGGCACGAATCAGTTTTGTAGACAGCTATGACCCTCATGACTTTACCATAGACACTTCGGTCTATTCGTTGTTTACCCTTGAACAAATCATGGTGCGTAATCCTAGGTGTATTCCAGACTCGGCAACGATTAAGGAAGTGGCAGAAATTTTTCTATATGCCGATTTTCATGCACTCCCTGTAGTGGATAAAAACGATAACCTGCAAGGAATAGTTACCACCACCGATTTGATCAAATACTTACTCGAGCAATATTAAGTAAAACAGCATTTTTTCGCTTTTTATTTTCATATTCATAATTAAACCAATTTTTAAATATGGATTTAAATATATTTTATGCATTTGAGTATTAAAACCTCAAAACATGAACATTAAATCAATATTATTATCAACTATAACAGGAACCATCGTGTATTTTGCATTGGGATGGTTGTTTTACGGCATCCTTTTTACGGATTTATACCCTGAGTCAAATCCGATGTTATTTATCGTTTTAGGCTCATTATTTTATGTCTTTGTATTTGCACTTATTTATGGGCATTGGGCCTCCATAAGCACGTTTAAGAGCGGCGCCGTGGCAGGGCTTGTGATAGGACTGCTGTATAGCATTGAAGAAACACTATTTGCTATACTAAAATAATAAAAAATATTAAACCAAACTCTCCCCATCCGCATTGGTCGTCAGCACGGCGCTCATATAATCTACAAAGGGCCGTACGGATTTTAGCGCAGCGTCTAGACGGTTCATAAAGTCAGGAGCGCAAGCTTCTGCTGCCGTGTAGCGTATCATAAAAATATGTTGCTTAAAACGCAGCAAATCGATCGCTGGGTGGTCTTTGGCATAGCCCTTGGGTGCGGTTTTTACGGCATTGCCCTGAAGTTCGCCCCAAACGCTTTTAAAAGCTGCGTCGTTAATAACGG
>Ga0228657_1000248_pt1 | contig 30280 bp, 35 predicted proteins | sample 70DmetaG_FD_182743 | JGI IMG/M metagenome (GOLD analysis project Ga0228657, IMG submission 182743) | Seawater microbial communities from Monterey Bay, California, United States - 70D | ecosystem: Environmental > Aquatic > Marine > Coastal | place: USA: California | collected 2016-10-07 | reverse complement strand
CATACTCAACAATAATTCTTCCAATCTCAAAATAGACTTTAACCATTTGGGTATTGATGGAAGTAGCAATTTTGCTTTTCGCAGAATGAAGTAGTTTTTTAATTTGCTGAAAAATTTGATTGTCGCTAGATATTATTTGACTGGTCATTAATTTGTTAATTTTTTTAAAAGATTTTGAGGCAAATTTACCTTAAATAAATTACAAATCCAGTATAATTGTTAGGGTTTTTATTTGAGATATTGTAATTTTTAAATTATCTATTTTAATATGGGGTTCGAACCCACAGCAAAAGTTCGCAAAAGGCGTTGTTTGCTTCAACAAACATAAAACTTCGAAATTTTTAGGACGACCCAAAACCTCGTTTAACCCTTATAATCTCTGCATCGGCAAATTAGGATAATAGTTCGTAAAGTGTGCTTTGCACACCGCCAGTTTATCTGGTTCTAACTCATTCTCCGCTCTATTTTCTGACTAACTAAATCAACGCTCTAAGCCCAGTAAATCTAAGGGTTTGCGACTTCTAAATTTCAATTTCAGTCGTCCTTTTTCTTCTCCGTTTTTCACAAATTTTCACCAAAATCAGGGTAAATTTTCTCTCTTTCTCCGTTTGGGTCGTCCTGTTTTGATTTTAGGACGCTTCGATAAAAACTGGCTTCACAGCTTTTCTGTCGAACTTTTCTGACTGGGTGTGCGAGTGCAACTTTGATGATTTTTGCGAACTTTTTTAAAATTGGTTTTGGGAATAGTAAGAATCTACTTTATTAAAAATTATATTCAATTTTGAAAATACGGAAATTCTCTAATATTTAACCCTTAATTTAAAGACAATAATTCCTTCATTTTCCTGCCATTTATGTTTTTCTTGATCATATTTCTTATTTATTCTATAAGCAATTTCAGGGGTAAAATGTGACTTAATTTTAGGAAGCGCAACACCAATTTCAAAGCGATTCCTATTATAGCGACTTTTTTCATGATCATAAAAAAATTCATTATTTATAAATGGCTTTAAATTTAAGAATGATTTTTTTGATTTAACATCTAAACGAAGTCTAGTTCTAAAAAAATCGTCACCATCTCTTATTCTATACTCCTCCCTAATTCTTGTTTTGATTTTAATCAATGAATAATCCACAATATTAGTAATCTGTAATTGTGGTCTTTGTTCAAAAAGATTCCATTCACCTTCACTTTTACGATAAATATTACGATACTTTAAAGCTCCACTCCAATTATTTGCTAGCATTACTCTGAATCCAAGATCATAATGCCGATGATATAAATCTTTATCATCTTTGTCCTTATTGCGATAATCAACATCGCCTAAAATTGTAAATTTATCAAAACTTTTTCTTAAAATTATTTTTTTATTATGGTTAAGGCTATAGGCTGAATTTATCAAAAAAGAATTAATCAATATCAAATATGTAAAAATTGAAATTGATCTCATAATAATTCATTATTTATTATTTGCATATATCAAAGAGATTACAGCAGACATTCTTAACGCCGCCTTCTTCAATTGCCACTTCTCTAGTTTTTGGTTTTTTGTTATGGGTCTCCTGAACATTTGGGGGTTCTACAACAGGCCCTAGATTCCTTTCAAGTGGATCTAAGATTACTGGATCAGGGTCAGAGCGTTCTAATGGAATAACTTCAGCTAGCTCTTCTTTGTGCATAACTTCATCTGGTTTCGATGGTAATTCCCTATCCCTTGTTGCTAGGCCAACTTCACCAACAGGATGAGGAAGATCACGAGCTACAAATTCTATAAGTCCAGAAATAGATTCATCTATTTCTGCAAAGGTAATATTGTGAGCAAGAGCTCCTAATGCTTTTGCTGGTGTTTGGGCATATCCATCTAGCTCTTGATGAGGATGTCCATATGTATGCTCTGAGTATCTTTCTCTAATCGAGGTAGGAGATAATTTAGTATCTCCTACTGCCCTAGATAGTTTAGCTAAGGCTTCAAGAGCAGCATCCAAACCTCCTAATTCTAGCATTTCAATCATTAGAGCATCATGAATATGTTGATATTGTGTTCTACCAAGAGTTGTTTTTTGTAAATCTTGATCAATTATAGAATCAATTTTTTTTCTAATTGTTGTAATTTTCTTATGATTTGATTGTTGCGTAGCTGCTTCTGCTTCTGATCCTATGTGCAGATCAAGCAAAAATGCTATTTTTGCTCTATCAAACTCTAATTCTTGATGAATTTGCCATGATCTAAGGGAAATATCTTCCCATGATTTAGATCCACCATAACGATTATCAAAGCCATAAGATACAACATCATTCCTGTAAGGAAACCAATGACTTCTTGGACTCCATCTTCTATCTCTTACCTTAAAACGATCGCATGATTCTTGTAAGAAATCAGTTACTTTTTTCGCTGGAATTGATTCTTTCTTTGATTCCGATATTAAAGCAAAATTTACCATAAAAAATGCTAAAGCTGTAACAGGTAATGTATCCTTGCCATATTTTTTTTGTTGCGCTTCAACTTTTCTAAAAAAATCATCAATATTACGAGCATCATGTAACACAGATGCCATTCTTGGCATTTGTTTGCCTTGGCCTTGAAGTAATAAGAAATCTTTTAACAACTTAAAAGATTCTTCATGAGAATAATATTTGTTCGAATCACCAAGATTCTTATCTCTTTCTTTTACAATATCAGCATATCTTTTATATTCTTCATTATTTATATGATATGCATAATAGTGGGCTCTTGCGCCATCTATTCCAGCAATAGCAGTATCATTTGCCATTCCTACACCAACTACTGCAGTTCCTGCTACCGCTCTACCTGATTGATCCGCTATTTCCCTAACAACTAATGGAGATGATGCTCTTGCTCCACTAATTGCATTAGTGAAATATCTAACGAAATTCATAGCAACAAATCCTTTTTTTCCATCATGCAACGGATGTGTTATGCCATGAGTGATTTCGTCACCGCAGTTATCATGTTGGTGCTGATGGTGGTGGTGATTGTGACTACAGCTGTGGTTAGCGTCAAGTTCAAATTTATGTTTTATAGCTCTTGCTCTAGCGTTAATATCACCTGCAAAGGATTGTAGATTTTCCAATCTTCTTTGCCTTAGATGAGAGTTTGACATGCCAACAAAAACTCCAACACCAACACACCCTGCAGCAATAGCAGTGCCAATTGGTCCACCTATTGCAGTACCACCTGCAATTACTCCAGCACCTAGCGCTAATTTTGATCCATTAGTCATATCACGCACCCCTCCATTATCTGGAAAAGGGTTATGTTCTGAATTACGAATAGGTTTTCCAAGACGAGCCCAAAAAGGATCTCCTGCGTGAAATAATCTTGCAGGATTTGGTAATTTAGGTTTTTTCATTATTATTTATATTTAACATTTTTTTCTTTTTCTTAATATTGCTCTTACTAATATAAGTTGTAATAAACAGGTAAATGCCAGTAACTAATAGTATTAGCAATATTATTGCTGATGGTAAGAAAATAAAATATGAAACTGATCTTCCCCAAAAGGTGCCATCATGGAGTGATTCAATTAATCCTGATCTGCGATAAGAAGTTTGTAAAATTTCAGATGTTTGATGATCTATTTGTATTTCCCATCTATTCTTAGATCTAATTTTAATAATTCCTTTATTAGGTCTCACATCTAACCTGTCGACATCTGACCAATTTTGGATATCAGCTTCTTTAACAGTTTTTGCAGTATCAATTATTCTTTCAAAAGTAATTTTTGGAATATTTCCAGTTCCATTCATCGTGGCTGGCTGAATCCAATGAAAATCTTTTCTAACAATAAGCAAAAGACCTGTAATTATAACTATCATCAAAGGTACTGCACACAATGACGCTCCCCAAAAGTGAACTTCTCTATTAAACTTCTTCCAATTAATTCTCATAAATTAATTGTTTTTTTTGTGACTAAAGATCCCTTCCTGTATTTATATTTTCTTTTTCCCTTTTGTGATGTTACATCGCGAATATGAATTATTAGTGCAATAGGGAGTAATAAACCAATTGAAAAATGAAACAAACTTACTATTTGCCTTGAGTTATCAGTGGCTATATAGTATAAGAGCCAACCTGATATTATTAACAAAATTGGCATTATCATAACAATAATTCCAGAAACTGGCTGAGGTTTAACTTTCCAACTTTTTCTTACATGAGCACCAAGAAAAAAACCATAAGTGACCATTATTGCAAAAGCAAAAATACCATGTGTTTTTAAAACTGGATATTGTAAAAAATGCTTTTCTTCTCCAAATTCTCCTTGAATTATAATAAAATTATTAAATATAAAAAAAGTTATTCCTGTTACCCAAGAGCAACAAAGAATAAGATAAAACCATTTTTTATAATCTAAATACCAAGAACTTTTACTCATTGAATCTCCTTAATTCTACCTTTGTCATCAATCTCAAAAGCCCTAGCAGACATCGATTTTAATATATATGAAATATTTTCTGCTAAAAAAGATACTTTTGTTAAAGCATCAGCTGTAATGCAGTCATTAGCAAAAACAGAAACAGTTTTATTTGAAAGATTAACAGACTTAGTTTTAGGATTTATAATTGCAGATTTACCTTCTTTTTGGTAATAGTTAGCGCTTGTTGCCAAAGATTTATTGTACATGGGCAACTTTACCAAATTACCAAATTTTGAATATCTAATATCTATTAACTTGCCTCTTGAATTATTCATAGCTATATCTCCACCAGCATTTATAACGATGTCCATATCACTAAACTCTTCAAGCAAGCTCATTGCTTTATCCACAGCATATCCTTTAGCAATCCCCCCAAGGTCAATTGCTAGCTTTCTATTGAAAGAGATATAATTTCCTTTTATAATAATATCTTTATAGGAGGATTTTTTATCTAAAAAATGGTATTTTTTTAACAATAACTTTTGTTTTACCAAAGAGGGAACGATCGTAACATCAAACAATCCATTGCTTAGGTCGCTTAAATTTAAAGCTTTTTTTAAAACAACCAACAAATCACTAGAAACTTCACAATCTTTCTTATGTGCAAACTTATTTAGTAAGGTGACCTCACTCTCATCATCATAGTAGCTCATAATCTTTTCTATTCTAGAAATCTCATTAAACGCATCGTTGGTTAACTGGATGAGGTAGTCATCACTTTCATTGCCGCTAATTGTGATTTCAACAAAAGTACCAAGTAACGTTTTGCATCTAGAAATAGTATTTAACTCTTGTGTTCTTGCTGCTAATTGCATTTAGATATATCTTAAGACCTCATTCCATGTGTGCATTAAACGATTAACTCCATCAGTAATATGACGACAAGAAAGAGTGGCTCCTGATATATTTTTAATCTGCTTATCCAACCTTAGATGTTCATTGTGATCCTTTCCTAAAAATTGAGCCAACCATTTCTGATTTCTAACTTCGCCACCATAAGTTTCACGATAAGTTAAAACTTCAACCCCACTTACTTTTCCATATTTATCAATAGAAACAGCGATATCAATATTTTCATGCTTACCTATCACTTGATCAATTATAAACCATCCTCCATCAGAAGTTTTATAAGCATTAATTTTATCATTATTTACTCTTACCTTTGATAGTTTTTTTATTGCCTTTTGCTGCTCTTTGGTCAAAACAATTTCTAGCTTCTCTAATTTTACATTAGGAACTAGAATTTTCTTGGCCTGATCAACTGTTAGATATGTTTTAGCATAAACAAACTCAGGAGTTGCTGATAATGCACCAACCAGTAATGTTGTTGTTAAAAATGGTTTTAGATTCATTGCAGATTAAAATTAAATTTACCAATTATAACCCCAAGAGAATCCTAAATGAAGTCTTTCATGCTCATCCCAGTTCTTTCCGTCACCATTAATGGAATTTTTAGATCCTGAGCCAGCAATTTGCCACAAAGCACCAATAGTATACCACCAATTTTGTTCAGCATAATGGTAAGAAGGACCAATATACATTCCATATTGATGATTACTTCCGAGCCTCATATTATGTAGATCAAAATTAGAGCTTTTATGCTCTTCATCCTTAACACCCATTTCCGATGGGTTTAGATAATCTGCTTGTCTACGAAATTCAAATCCAACAAAATGCTTTGGTTTGAAACGATAAGAAATTCCAATATTTGTTTCTAAGGCAATTTCCTCTTCCAAAACCTGTCCTTCACCCTTTCTTCTTTCTAGTTCTACATTTTGAACTAATGCTAAAGTTAAACGATCATCAAGCCAGTTTTTTTGCAAAAATATCCTTGGCATATATGTTGCTTGATTAATATTAGATCCATCTAGACGATATCTTTCTCTTTTTTCATAAACAAATCCAACTGAAAGACCTAAAGGATCTTTATATGGGCTTAAAATATTATATTTTGACATTAATCTAAAGCCTCCGAGAGTCATATGGTTGTAACTTCCCCCATCTCCTCCTTGGGTATCGTACATTGGTTGTAAATCAGGATTATCTACAGAATAGTTATGTTTGAATATTAACGCTGTAGCTCCAACAGTTAAGCGATCAGTTATTCCGTACTCAATACCAGGTCTAATATCAAATCTTTCATATTCTCCTGAGCTTTTTCCTGACATGCGACGCGCAGAAAATCTAGCCTCAAAACTTCCTGCTGGACGAACATCTGTACCAGTAGTATAGACCCATAAGTTTTCTTCGGCAAATGCCGCATTAGCTGAAAAAAAAGTTGCCAAGATTACTATTTGAGAAATTTTTCTTTTAAAAAACATTTTTTATAGACTTTATTAATTTGTAAATTACCCTTCGGGGCAGGTTATTATAAATATTGCCAAACCAACAGCAATTAGTAATAACTGACATCAATTCGACGCTAATAATGAGGATGATAATCATTATCATTTAAATAGTCAATAGCAAAAAGATCTGTAATAATTAAAATCCTAATATTTCTTCCTGCTCCTGCCACAAATCAGGCATCTGCTTAGCAATTATATCCTGCAATTTTAGTGTCCTTGGCTGAGTTCCAGTTAAAACTGCTTTTACAATTTTTGGTGATAAAAAATTGAGGTTAAAAACTTTACTGACATAAGAAGTTCCAACTTTTTCTTTTCTGGCAATATCAGCCAAAGAGTCAAATTTGCCTTCCTCCATCAAATTTTTCCATTTATGAGCTTTGCCAATCATCTTGATTAATTTATCATCAAAATAGGATTTTTGCTCATCTATTGGGATATTTTTAGGACAAATAACCATTGCAGCGCCACCTCGCTTTTTTATTTGAATTGGTACAAAAATATCGATTGTTTCTTCATTTATTTGTTGGCTAATTTCTTCCATATTAATTTGCTAATTCGGTTGATAATGAGTGAAGTCCTTCTTTAAAGATTCTGATATTTAGCCCTTCAGGCTTGATATCAATTTGCTTGATTAAAAGGTTAATAATTCTTGCTTGCTCAACTGGAAATAATTCATCCCAGATTTTATCAATTGTTTTAAATGAGTTGATGATCTTATTTTCTGATAAATCGTCTTTTTTGGCGTTGATAGTGTGAATTATAAATTCTGGCTTTTTTAGAAAATTTAAAACTTGGTCAGTTACCAAATTTTCAGTTTCACTGGCTGATATTCTGCCAACTTTGCAAAGATCATTATTTCCCTTATGTTTTGACTGGCAAATATAATAGCGATATCTTTTGCCTTGCTTGGTAGTATAAGTTGGAGTCATTTTTGATCCACATATTCCACAATTCATAATTCCTTTTAGGAGCGGTGCTGTTGTAACTCTTGATGATGGTAATTGAATTTTGTTATTGGTTGATAGTAGCTCCCTTGTTTTTTGCCAAGTCTGATCGTCAATAATTGGCTTATGCATACCATCAAAAAGCTTGTCCTTATGCTTAACTTTGCCGATATAAAGATGATTATTTAAAATTCTTCTGACATTAGATTTATTAAATCTTTTACCCTTATGAAGCTTGCCATTATTTGAGATCCAAGTTTTAGTGGTAAAGCCAAGATTGTTTAATTCTCTAGCTGTTTCGGTAATTGATGCCGTCTCTGCAAAATTTTGAAATAATATCCTGACAATTTTAGCTTCTTTTTCATTAATAAGAAGTTTTCTATCTTTAGCATCATAGCCAAGTGGAATATTACCGCCCATCCACATACCTCTTTTACAAGAAGCTTCTAATTTATCTTTAATTCTCTCGGACGTTAATTCTCTTTCATATTGAGCAAATGATAATAGGACATTCAGCATCAATCGCCCCATTGAATTGGCAGTATTAAAGCTCTGGGTTACCGAGACGAAACTGACATTATGTTCATCAAGAAGTTGGATTATTTTAGAAAAATCCAATAGTGATCTGGTTAAGCGGTCAATTTTATAAACAATGATACAGTCAATTTTATCTTCCCTAATATCTTGAAATAATCTTTGAAGGGACGGTCTTTCTAAATTACCTCCGCTAAATCCGCCATCATCATAATGATCATTTACTAAAACCCAGCCTTCGTGGGCTTGAGAGGAGATATAATTTTCTGCTGAGGCTCTTTGTGCATCTAGGGAATTAAATTCTTGTTCCAACCCTTCCTCGCAGGATTTTCTGGTATAGATTGCACATCTTATTTTTTGTTTATTTCTTATATTATCTATCATGACTGTAATTTAAAGAATTTTGGCCCATTCCATCTGGTGCCAGTTATTTTTCTGGCAATAGCAGATAAGCTTTTCCACTTTTTGCCGTCATACTCAAAAGAATCCTTTAAAACTTCGACCTGATGCATAACCCCTTGCCATTCTCTGCATATTTTAGTGCCTGGCAGTAAATCTGTATGTTTCTTTAAGATTGAGGTTGATGTGCCATTAGCAATTTTATTGAGGTTATCAATTGATTCATAATCTAAAGCCCCAAATGCCAATTCTTGTAGCCGATAGGCTATTCTTGGTCTTAAAAATTCCTTATTAGTATTAGCAGCACATTTTTTTGGCATAATCTCATTATAAATTTGCCGAAGGTCACTTGCCGACTTACTTTCTAATTCAATAATTTGTCTAATAATTGATTTACTCATAAACGTTCTAAATTCAGGTTATTACTGGCTCCATGAACGCTTGCAAAAGGTTGTAAGTCAAGTTGTTCGTCTCTTTTTAGCGAAGTTTCTTTGGTGTCTAAACGACGGATGGCAGTTGCTAATATTTCTCCGATCTCAGCCAATCTTTGATGAGGGGATTTTTCTTGTTTTTGTGCCTTAGTTTGTAGTTTCATGTGCTATCAAGTTCATTTTCTAAAAATCTATTATTAGAATATGAATTGACCTTAAAACCACAATGACACTTGATTACCTATATGCACTCATCTTTACTAACGGAGAAATTAACCAAGATATTTGAGATGTGATTTACATTTATTCTTACAATCAGAGCTACCAAAACCAGCAATAATAATTTCACCGCAGGTTTCCTGATTTAAGATGCATTCTTCCTTTTCAAATTTTTGCACCTCAGTAATTTTAGCATTTTTGTCATTTAGTAAAAAGTCGATATGCCAATGAAGTTTTTTAACAGGAGAATTTGATTGATGCCTTTTGATTCTTTCATCGATATTTTTCTTAGCTGATCCTGTATAAATATAGTGACCTCTTGGAAAGGTAAATTTGCCGAGTTTTCCTATATCTATTTCGATATTATCACTGATATGGACGTGAAGTTGATAGCTCTGCATATTTAACAATCTCGAATAACTTTTGTCACCACTCCCCAAAAATGAAGATTTTGATCTAAGTCCTCAATATCAGGATAATCCTCATTTTCTGAAACTAACTTAGTTATTCCATTTTTTTGGCTAAGTCTTTTTACAACTGCACCATTATCAACTGAAGCAATGATAATATCGCCATCTCTAGCCTCTTTAGATTTATTAACTAATAGAATATCATCAGGAAGAATTCCTGCATCTTTCATTGAATAGCCAGATACTTTTACTAAAAAATGATCATCAGGATTACTCATCATAAATTTTTCATTGAGGTTATAAAGCTGATAATTATCTGAATCGGTAAAATTTGGCACACCTGCCTCAACTTTCATATCAAATAATGGAAGAGCAAAATCTTTTGTCTTACTTTCCATCATATCTTTAACTGTATCCATCATGCTTACAGGCACTCTCATGATTTTTGTTGGTTCACCATATCGACCCTGTCCAGATGGCCTTCCAGCACCTTTTCTTGCTCCACCTCGTGTCTTGTTTTTCATCAAAAAAGAATTTTTAATTGTAAAAAAATTAAAGTAAATTTAGAATAAGGTACTTAATTCATTTTAAAATTCAATTAAAACTATATTCTCTCATGGAAACAAAGGTAAAAAAGTTTATCAGAAATACCCCAGAAGAAGATTTGAAGAACTTTTTAATCAGTAATGATTTTATTGAAGTTCCTGAAGATTTTAACTGGGATGGCAAGAATCGTAAATATCATGCTTCGTTATTTGGCATGGTGTGGGGTTGTGAAGATGCCAAAAAACAGAATCTATTTGATACTATTGATAGAGTTCATGGCATGAGTGATGAATTGGGGCAAAATGCTTTATGTAGCATTGCTGGAAATGATAAAATATTTCTGGATCAAAAAGGAGAATATGCCAGAGGGCTTTATATGCATCAAAAATTTCCTGAGAAATTTAGAACTGCAGAATTTTGGGTGTCGCATGACTATAAAAGAAAATCAAAAGAATGGAGCTCATTTCATGGGCCACAAAATAAGAAACTTGATAAATCAGAGGAAAATATCACCAAGTTCAAAGAAGAGGTTTTAAGTCATCTCGATATCAGCAGAAAATTAAATCTAGAATTTAGCTGTCGTGATAAAAATGATAAGGATGGCAATAAATTAGAAATTTGCATTTTAAGGAACCTCTGAAAAACCAATTATCTAATTTATAGATTTGAAACTGTTTAATTTTGTTATTTTTGCCAAAGTTTAGCAAAGTTATTTTATAAAATTTTGTTTGAATTTATTTGATAAAAATAGCCAGAAAAGCTTGATTTATCTAGCTTTTCTGGCTATTTTTATCAAATAAATTCAAACAAAATTTTATAAAATAACTTTGCTAAACTTTGGCAAAAATAACAAAATTAAACAGTTTCAAATCTATAAATTAGATAATTGGTTTTTAAGAGGTTCCTTGATAGAATAATTAAATCGAAAGAATTGTCATTTTGATCATGTAATTTTTGAAATTTATTTTTTATTGCTTCAAAATTTTTTTCTAATAATAATTTAGGAATAAATCTTCCCCTAGAAAGTTTAGTGTCTTTTATCGGATCTTGATATCGATTTAATAAAGCCATTGCTAAACCATCTTGATTAATTCCAAACCAAGTGCCTTTTGACTTCAAATCATAAGGATAAATTATCTGGCATTGTTAATTTACAATAGATTTTACTAGCAATTAACATCATTGAGCATAAAATAAGCATTTTAACTCAATAAATCAAGCTATGAAATGTTTAAAATGCTCCAGTTCTAACGTTTGCAAAAATGGTAAAATGTACGGAATGCAGCGCTATAAGTGTAAAGATTGCAATTATAATTATACAAAAGGCAGAAATTCTAAAGATAGATCAATAAAAAGATTTGCCCTGGAGTTGTACCTAGAGGGTCTAGGATTTAGATCTATAGGAAGAATTCTCAAGGTTAGTCATGTAGAAATGCCCCCTAAAATTCAGACCATTAATTTTTTAATTTCTTTTGACATAATTTATTAAATTAAATTTTTAATTAACAGATGAAAAAATATTAGCATATTTTTCCATCTTCCAAATCGAAATTTAAAGAAATTATAGTCTATGAAATTTAAAAATTAATGGTCTGAATTTTAGGGGGCATTTCTACCAATAGAGCTAAATCTAACAAAAAACTTTCAAATAAGCAAAAAAAGAGGAATAAACAATTTTCATCAGTTCGAGCTAAAGTTGAACATCCATTTCAAATTATAAAGCATCTTTGGGGCTATAGAAAGGTTAGATATAATGGTTTACAAAAGAATACTAATCAATTACAAATGCTATCATCCCTTGCTAATCTCTATATGGTTAGAAAAATACTACCAAATACAGCGTAACAAGGGATAAATGTGTCTAATTTAGCCAAAAATGGTAAAATTAGACAAGAAACTAGAGAAATTACCACAAATAATGCCTAAATTTGGATAAAGATTGTTAATTTTTAACAAAATTAGCAATCTTTATCCAAATTATAAAAATTTTTTCTGAAAAATGAAAAAATAGACAAAATTAAATAGGAAAATCAGAGGTTCCTATATTGTGCTTGATCCAAAGAAAAAGGCTGATTTAGTAAATAATTATTTATCTGAAAAAATAGATGATAAGCAAGATATTGATAACGAGAAAATAGCTAAGGTCATAAATCAAAAGGGCCTGTTTGTAATAATATCTTCAAAGAAGCAGGAAACAGAAAATATCCTAAATTTATACTACACCAGACAAAAGGTTGAGAGAATGTTCGCTTTCTCGAAGTCAGATCTAAACCTGCTACCACTAAGAGTGCATAGCGAGGAAACTCTCAGAGGACATTTATTTTTACTATTTTTATTATCTTACTTTTTTATGAAAATTCATCAGAAATTAAACAAAGAATTTACTGTGGATCAAGCATTTATTATACTTTCGGCACAAAAGGCAAAAATATATGAAAAGCAGATATTTGTACAAGAGGCTACAAAAAAGCAAAAACAAATTTTTGAGCTTTTTGGTTATGATATTCCTGAGGAGATGGCTCGTGGGTAAAGATATGGGAATTTAAGTTAATCCAATCAAAAAATGGCTTCGTTTGGTTTAAAACCGAAGAAAATTCATAAAAAAATCAAAAAAATTTAATTCCTCCCGAATCTCCCCCTTTGCTCCCCCCGATCTCCCCCTGACCATAGTTCTAAAGTTACCTTAGTTTTTTTATTAACTAACTAATGGTTTCTCAACATGACTGAACAATTACTTCTATCAGAAAAATCCTTAGCAAGGAAATGGGGAATTTCTCATAAAACTTTGCAAAGGTGGCGTTGGCTCAAAACGGGCCCTGCTTACATCAAAATTGGTGGCCGTATCAGATATAGCACCGATTCAATTAAGGAATATGAAGATAGCAATCTTCATCAAGCTCCTACTCCTCCGACTTCGGGGGTATCAACTTCAATTGCATAAAATTATGAATAACACGATAACCATAGATTCTGCTCGTAATATCCCAATAGGTGAGTTATCCGAGCTACCAATAGCAACTTTAGTTTCTTTGCAAAGAGATGCTAATGATCATCTTGATAAAGCCAAGAGATTAAAAGATTGGCTAGATTCTGCCATATCTCTGAAATATCAAAATAAAGCGACTCAAACCAGAGAATTTCAAGATAAAGTAACTGGCACAATCCATTTTAATGATGGCAATTTTAAGGTTACTTCAATTATCGCCAAAAAAGTTGATTGGAATCAATCAAAACTTAAAGAGGCAATTTCTCAAATCAAGGAACATGGCGACAATCCTTATGAATATGTAACTGCTACTTATAAAGTATCAGAAACAAAATTCACTGCTTGGCCAGAACATATCAAGAAATTCTTTAGACCTGCCAGAATTCTAAAAACAGGTAAAGAAACCTTCAAAATTGAAGAAATTAAGGAGGTTGGCCATGAGTAAATTACCAATAATTAGCGCCGATGAACGTTTAAAAGAAAATCGTGGCATAAAGGGCTGCATTTTCGGAAAAAGTGGAATTGGGAAAACTAGCTTACTTTGGACTCTCGATCCAAAAACAACTCTCTTTTTTGATCTTGAAGCTGGTGATCTAGCAGTTGAAGGATGGTCTGGCGACACAATTCGCCCTAAAACTTGGGAAGAATGTTGTGATTTTGCAGTATTCATTGGTGGGCCAAATCCTGCACTTCGTCCTGATCAAAAATACTCTCAAGCTCACTTCGATTCGGTTTGTCAGAAGTTCGGAGACCCAAAATCCTTAGATAAATATCAAACAATCTTCATCGACTCAATAACTGTAGCAGGTCGTCTGTGCTTTCAATATTGCCAAGGTCAACCAGAAGGTATTTCTGATAAAACAGGTAAAGCTGATACTAGAGGAGCTTATGGCTTACATGGTAGAGAAATGATCGCCTGGCTTACCCACCTACAGCATACCAGAGCCAAGAATATTTGGTTTGTTGGCATCTTGGATGAAAAGCTCGACGACTTCAACCGCAAATATTTTCAGCCCCAAATTGAAGGATCAAAGACTGGTTTAGAGCTACCAGGCATTGTCGATCAGGTCATAACCATGACGCAAATTACTCCTGAAGAAGGCGAGTCTTACAGAGCATTTATTTGTCAAACGCTCAACCCTTATGGCTATCCAGCAAAAGACAGATCAAGGCGACTAGAAGTAATTGAAGAACCTCATTTAGGTAAATTAATGACTAAAATTAAGTCAGAAGCAAAGCCAATAGGTGAGCATCTTCAATACAGTAATTTCAATAATATTAACTCTAAATAATAAATAACTATGTGGAACGATTTTAATAATTCAGATAATCAACAATCTTTTGACGTAATCCCTAACAACACTCTAGCTAAGGTTAGAATGCAAATCAGACCAGGAGGTTATGATGATGCAAATCAAGGCTGGAATGGTGGGTACGCAACTAAAAATGATAATACAGGTTCAATCTATCTTTCTTGTGAATTTGTAGTTTTGGAAGGTGAATTTGCTAGAAGAAAGATTTGGAGCTTAATTGGACTTCATTCAGAAAAAGGCCCTGAATGGGCAAATATTGGAAGAAGCTTTATCAAAGCCATTCTTAATTCTTCTAAAGGATTTAAAGAATCTGATGTTAGCGAAGCCGCTCAAAATGCCAGAAGAATTAAAGGTCTTGCTGATTTAGATGGTATTGAATTTTTAGCAAAAATTACAGTTGCTAAGGATCAAAATGGTAATGACAAAAATGAGATCAAATTTGCCATCACTCCTGATCATAAGGATTATGCCAAATTAATGGGAAATATTTCCCATCAACCTCAGCAGAGTCAACCAGATCAACAACAACAGCCAAATAATCGTCCTACTTGGGCGCAGTAATCATTCAATATTTTTAAGGATATCAAATGATACTAAGACCAAGACAGGAGGAATTTGTAAAAAAGAGTGTTGTCGCACTTAAAGAGCATGGCAACACTCTTGGAATAGCTCCAACAGGATGCCATGGCATTGGAACTCCAATTTTAATGTTTGACGGAACTATCAAACCAGTTGAAAGCATTAAAGTTGGAGAATTGCTAATGGGGCCAGATAGCAAGCCAAGACAAGTACTAGAATTATATAATGGGATTGATCAGCTATTTGAAATTCGACCAATCAAGGGAGAATCATTTATAGTGAATTCTGATCACATACTTTCATTGGTAAAAACTAATGAAGGTAAAGGAAATGATCATCAGCAGATAGTAAATATTTCTGTTAAGGATTATTTACAAAAATCACCTAATTTTAAGCATTTACATAAGCTATATCGTGCTTCAATAGATTTTAGCAATAATAATTCAGACCTTCCAATAGAGCCATATTTTTTAGGAGTTTTGTTGGGCGATGGATCATTTGGATATAATAGCATTTCCATTACAACATCCGATCCAGAAATAGCATATCTATGTCAATTACAGGCTGATAAATGGAATCTTGATTTAAGAATTGATCAGATTCCTGGAAATGAAGCTAATAGCTATTTTTTCTCAAGAAAAGGTGATGGTAATCAAAATCTTATTTCAAAAGCATTAAAAGCGCTAAATCTAAAAGGAAAACATGCTAGAGATAAATTTATTCCCTATCAATATAAAACTGCTTCAAGACAAGATAGAGCAGCAATATTAGCTGGATTAATCGATACTGATGGTCATCAACAGCATAATATTATTGAATATACAACATCATCAAAAATTCTTGCTCAGGATGTTGCTTTTATTGCTAGAAGCCTTGGTTTTTTAGCAATACCAAAAAATAAAATAGTTAATAGCAAAACTTATTATCGATTTTCTATTTGCGGTGATTTTAGTGATATTCCAATTAGGGTTGCCAGAAAAATACCTACTCAAAGAAAACAAAAGAAAAATCCATTACGCACAGGATTTACAATTCATCAGCTAGAAAAAGGAGAATATTTTGGATTTAGACTAGATCAAGATCATTTATATCTACTGGGTGATTTTACTGTTACCCATAATAGCGGTAAAACTATAATGTTATCCTCGGTAATATCGAAGATAATAAATAACAAGAAGCAAAAGGCATTAATTCTTGCTCATAGGGATGAATTAACTTCGCAAAATCAAAGCAAATTTTCAAGAGTTAATCCTGATGTTTCTACATCAATTTTTGATGCTAAAGAGAAGTCTTTTGATGGTCAGGCGGTTTTTGCCATGGTGCAAACATTATGCAGGCAAAATAACCTAAATGAGATTCCCAAAATTGATTTTTTGGTAATTGATGAGGCACATCATTCAACTTCTGATTCTTATCAAAGGATAATTTCAAGAGCAAAAACTCTAAATCCGAATCTTCTAATTTATGGTGTAACCGCAACACCTAACAGAAGTGATAAGAAAAATCTATCCGGTGTTTTCTCTAATGTTGCTGATCAGATCAGAATTTCAGAATTAATTGCATCAGGTCATTTAGTGCCACCAAAAACCTATATTATTGATGTTGGCACGCAAAAGGATTTAGGCAAAGTTAAAAAGACAGCCGGTGATTTTGACATGAGCGAGGTGGAAAAAATCATGAATAAATCACCAATCACTGATGCGGTTTTTAGCAAGTGGCAGCAATATGCTTCAAGCAGAAAAACAGTCATATTTTGCTCAACTGTTAAACATGCAATTTCTGTTACTGAGGCTTTTAACAATAATGGCGTTAAAACCTCCTTAGTTCATGGTGGATTAAGTGATAATGAACGTAAAATTGCCCTAGCAGAATATGAAAAAGGCAATGCCCAAGTCATTGTAAATGTTTCAGTTCTAACTGAAGGCTGGGATTATCAGCCAACTTCATGTGTAATATTACTCAGACCTTCATCATTTAAATCTACCATGATTCAAATGATTGGCAGAGGGCTTCGAGTAATTGATCCTGAAATTCACCCCAACATCACCAAAGAAAATTGCATAATTTTAGATTTTGGAACATCAAGCCTAACTCATGGCTGTTTAGAAGTTGATGCCAACCTTGAGACAAGAAAGAAATCAGAAAATAAGAAAAAACAAAATAATCAAAAAAGCTGTTTTGAGTGCAACGCTCTTATTCCATCCGCTTCAAAAGAATGTCCTTTATGCGGTGCTGATTTATCGATAAATGATGAAGAGACAAAATCAGAATTAACCGATTTTGAAATGACGGAAATTGATCTGCTGACAAAAAGATCAAATTTCAAATGGTGTGATTTATTTGATGATAGCTCTTCTTTCATGGCATCTGGCTTTAACGCTTTTGCTGGAGTCTTTTTTGATGGTGTATGTTGGTATGCTATTGGTGGTAGCGAAGTTTTTGGCATTAAGATAATTGCTAAAGGATCAAAGCAAATATGTCTGGCTAAGGCTGATGATTTTCTAAATGAATATGAGACTTACGAGAATGCCTATAAATCCAAGAAATGGCTAAATGAACCAGCCTCAGTAAAGCAGTTAAATCTACTTCCAAACATTTATAGAACCGATTTTGGCATCACCAAATATAAGGCTGCCAATCTTCTTAAATTCCACTTCAACAAGCAAGCAATAAAGAGCCTGCTTCTCGATCAACCTCAAATGAGTAATGCCTTATGAGAGTATGCAACATTTGTTACAGACAGGCTCAGGGCTTTGGATTTATTCCGCCACCACTGCGCGCAGGAGATCCAAGAAATAGGAAACAGAGAAAGCATTTTTGCTCTCGAAACTGTCAGGAAATTTTTTATCAATATTTTAAGTCAAACAACATGATCGATTTAACAAAAGCAGAAAAGGATTCTATTGAATCAGCATTAAAACCACTTGGTGAATATGTAGCAGAGATTGGGATGAACAGGCCAGTTGCTGATTACTCCAGAGAAGAAGTTCTTTGCCTGATTGAAGTGGCAGTCACCGCCTATCAGGACTCAATGAGACAAAAGGAAGAGGATTCAAATTTAATGGAGGATTTGCCATGCTAGATTTTAATCATAAGCCCAAATTATCAGAGCAAATATCAATATTAATTGATAAATCTCTTACCCAAGAAAATGAGAAGCAAGAGCCTAGAAACTATCTTGGCGCATCTCGTCTTGGGGTAAGTTGTAGCAGAGCTTTGCAATTTGAATATACCAATACGCCAAAAGATGAAGATCAAAGTTTTACTGGCAAGACACTGCGGATATTTCAGGCAGGACATGTTTTTGAAGAATTAGCAATAAAATGGCTAAGACAAGCAGGATTTGATTTAGTCACTGAGAAAAAGGATGGCTCTCAATTTGGATTTTCTGCCCTAAATGGCAAAATTAAAGGTCATGTTGATGGCGTGATTATTGATGCACCAGAGAAGTTAAATCTAACATTTCCAATGCTCTGGGAATGTAAATCACTCAACAATAAATCATTTAACGATACAGCCAAAAAAGGCTTGGCAGTATCAAAGCCAATTTATGCGGCGCAAATTGCCATTTATCAAGCCTATATGGAAAGCTCAATTGATGGCATATCAAAAAATCCCACTCTCTTTACAGCAATTAATAAGGATACAGCTGAGCTTTATTTTGAGTTAATAAAATTTGATCAGGCTCTTGCTCAAAAACTAAGTGATAAGGCGGTCAGAATAATCACCTCAACTGATGCTGGAGAGCTACTTCCTCGAATATCATCTGATTCATCCTACTTTGAGTGCAAATTTTGCCCATGGCAGGAGCGTTGTTTTAATCTGAAATTTTGATAGATATGGATAATTTTTTAGATTTTAACAGCGCAAATAATCAGGGGCAAATCTCAAAGCAAATTGACATCGAAGAAATTCGAAGATCATTATTTCATAGAATAAATGAGGTTTTAAATTATCTTTTGCCCCAGGGTTATATTCAAAATCACTGTTATTATGCAGGCGATGTAGAAGGAAGTAAAGGCAAAAGCTTAGTTGTTCAATTAAGAGGAAATAAACAAGGTTGTTGGCATGATTTTGCAACTAATCAAGGTGGCGATCTTTTAAATCTTTGGTCTGAGGTTAAAGGATATAACAAAAGCGAATTTCCAAAATTACTCACTGAGATTAATGAATGGCTTGGTAATGCTCCGATTTATTCAACTGCCGAGAATTCCTCGGTAGTTCAGAAATCACCACCAATTGATACTCTTGGCAAGCCCTCAAAAAGCTGGAATTATTTTGATCAAAATAATCGTTTATCAGCAGTTGTTTATCGCTATGATAATGAGAATGGCAAACAATTTAGAATCTGGGATGTAAAAAACAAAAAATCCCAAGCTCCAAAGATAAGACCTCTTTATAATATTCCAGGAATTATAAGTTCCAAAAAGGTCATTATTGTTGAAGGGGAAAAGTCAGCCGATGCTTTAATAAAAAAAGGTTTTTGTTCAACAACTGCAATGTGTGGTGCAAATGCTCCTTTAGAAAAAACCAACTGGTCATATTTAAAAGATAAGGAAGTAATAATCTGGCCAGATAATGATAAGGCAGGAATAAATTATGCCAATAAATTAGCTGAATATCTATCTGGTAAATGTTCTTTTATTTCAGTTTTAACAGCGCCAGAAGCTAAAAAAGATAAATGGGATGCCTATGATGCCATAGCAGAAAATTTTGATGTCAGAAGCTTCTTAAACACCGCCAAAGATTTAAGCAAAAAACTTCCTTCATTTACCATATCAGAACTTCTATCTGATATCTCGCCAATGCCGCAGGATTTAATATTTCCAAGGCTTTTAACTCCTGGTGGATTACTTCTAATTGGTGGCGCTCCCAAAGTTGGAAAAAGTGATTTTTTGATCAATTTCCTAATCCATATGGCAGCAGGTGAATCATTTCTTGGATTAAAACCACCAAGACCTTTAAAAGTTTTTTATTTGCAAGCTGAGATTGGCTATCACTATATGAGGGAGCGAGTTAAGAAGCTAAAAGTCTCAAAAGAAATTATTGCCAAATCATCAAATAATCTGGTTTCAACCAGTAATATTCAAATGATTCTAAATGATGAGGGAATCGAAACAGTTTGTAAAACCATCAAGCATAATTTTGGCAATAATAAAATTGATATTCTCTGCATTGATCCAATCAGAAATCTATTTGATGGTGGCTCTCCAACTTCTAGTGAGAATGATAATAATGCCATGCTATTCTTTTTACAGAATCGCATTGAGAAGCTTCGCTCGTTACTTAATCCTGATATGGGGATTATTCTTTGTCATCATACCAAAAAAATCAAAAAGAAAGATTTAGAAGAAGATCCGTTTCAAGCATTTTCTGGTGCTGGAAGTTTAAGAAGTTTTTATAGCTCTGGTCTTATTCTTCATCGTCCTGATGAATTAGATTCAAGGATTCATCTATATTTTGAGCTTCGTAATGGTTCATCAATTCCACGCAAAATAATTGAGAAAGAAGATAATAAATGGGTTGAGCTAAATCCATTTTCTGAGCGTTTAATATCTCAGGATTATGGCAATAAGCTTGATGCTGAAAGGCATAGAAAATCCGATGTTATTTTGGATTTAATATCAGAAGAAGCTTTAAAAGGAAATCTCTATACCAGCAACCAATTTGCTGAGAAGTTTGAGAGTAAAGCCAGCCTAGGAGGCATCAGAACCATTAATGATCGCATCTCCGTTTTAGCAACCAAAGGCTATATTAAATTCATCCGTGAGACATCAAAATTAGGCTATCCTGAGCATCGCTCCAAATATGGTCTGATGTGCATTGAGGATATGAAATTTGCGGATCAATTTGGCAATCAACAAATGCTTTTGCCAACCCATTTTAAATGCCCAAATACTGGCGCTGTTTTACCTGTCGAAAATGGCAATGTGTGGATTTTACATGAGGAGGAAAGATCATGAAAAATGCATACTCAAAAGCCAGTTTACATAAGATTACTTACTATTTCTTACTAAAGAATACTAAGTCACGCTCAAATATTCTACACAGCCAGTTTTCTTGCTTAGAATTTAGATTGCAGAGCATTTCCAACTGCTGGGTACAAATATACTCATTCTTACTAAATAGCACTCAATATCAAGATTGCAAAAGTCGATTTTTCACTGGTCAAAATTTACCAGTTTACGGCACTGCAAACTTACTATTTCTCTGGCTTCATCCTCCTTAAACATAGTTTGCACAACATCACCCTATTACTTACGTAATAGAGAACCAAAGGGTTCTCTTTATTACCGTAATAGGGATTGGGTGATCGTGGATTTCGATCATCAACACTCTCTAACAACGATAAAATTTTAAAATTATGAACAATAAAAAAATTCTAGCACTAGATCTAGGAACAAAAACAGGTTGGGCAGTTTGTCTAGCTGATCAAAAAATTCTCAGCGGAACTGAGGACTTCAAATCAACACGCTTTGAAGGTGGAGGCATGAGATATCTTCGCTTTAAATCTTGGCTTGATGAGATGAGCAAACTCTCAAATGGGATCGACCAAATTTACTTCGAAGAAGTCAGGCGTCATATCGGAGTTGACGCAGCACATGCCTATGGTGGCTTTTTAGCTCATCTATCCTCTTGGTGTGAAGAAAAGCAAATCCCATATCTTGGCATCCCTGTTGGCACGATCAAGAAGCATATCACTGGCAAAGGCAATGCCTCAAAAAATCAGATAATTCAAGCAGTCACTGAACTTGGTTTTAACCCCTCTGATGACAATGAAGCTGATGCTTTAGCTCTGCTTGATTTGGTAATTAAGGATCAAATGAGGTGAGCTATGCAAAAAGATTATCAAAGCCCGCTGGGCAAAATGCAGCCAACCAAAATTGATCTTGAGAAGGTCAAAAAGGAAGGCTGGAACAAGGAAGGAATTCTGGTTGTAAAAATTGATGATGAGAGGCTGAGCTGGCCTGAAAAAGAAATCATCAAACAAATCGGAAATAAAATTTATAACTCAAAAAATAAGAAAAATGACGGATCAAAAATGGACAAAAGAACAAGTAGCTGAGAGATTCGAGGCTGCTGTTCGAACTTTAAGGAGATTACCTCCTGTAAGAGTGAGGGGTTACATTTCATCATGGCCAGAGATTATCTACACCAAAAGAGAAATTGCTATGATGGATCAAAAACCAAAGAGATGGCCACCAACTGCTGAAGCCATTTCTGAAATGGAAGAAACCTGCAAATGGATTAATCTCCTCACTGAAATTGATGATCGCAAAATCATCTGGTATCGTGCTTCAAGGCTTCCTTGGAAGGAAATTTGCATAAAATTGGGAGTTGCTAGATCAACGGCAAATTGGAGGTGGCAAAATGCTATACTCACAATTACTAACAAACTAAATAAATTTCCTATGTTTCCTAAAGGCTAAAAAAGCATTGGACATTTCAGGGGTTAATTGCATAGTTATTACAACAAAATCAAAAATTGTGCGCACAAGAAAGATGGCAATAATTTCAATTGACCTTGATGGAAAAAATCAATTTTTGGCTAAATCAAAACAAATTCCATTTGTAACCGCCAAAAGTTTAACTGAGATTGCCAAAAAATCTCAAGATGAAGTAAGAAAGCATATCAGAGAAGAATTCCACATCAGAAAAAAGAAAAGTGGATTTGAAAGTAGCATCAGAATTAAACCAGCAACGAAGAAGAATTTAGAATCACAGGTTTATTCAATGGCTGCATTTGCCAGCCTGCAACAAACTGGTGGTAAAAAGAAAGCCAGAGATGGCAGGCTTGCAATACCAATCTACAACAACATCAAAGATGTTAAGAGAAAAACAACTAAGAACAGCCCAAGCGGTTATCTATCAGGCGATGCTTTTAAAATTAAAATGTCATCAGGTCAGGAAGCAATAGCACAGCGTAAGCGTGGGAGTCTTAAGATTTTATATTTCCTTCGCAAAGAAGCTGATATTGATAAGAGATTCAATATGATTGAAGTGACTGAAAAAACAGTCAGAGATGAATTTGGAATGATTTTTAAGAAGAATTTGCAAGATATCGCAGGCAAATAGTAAACAAAAGTATTTGTTAGTAAATATGTCCTCTTCTCATATTAAATGTAAGCAGATAAGATAAGGTACTGTGGGCGACCTTTCATCCGAGGGTAACGCGCACCGCGGCACTTCTCTAGCGTTAGCCTTTTAAAAAGGGTACGCAGCTTACTTACAAAAAGGCGCAAAGCCTTATCATTACTAGACCTATCAAGGCGCGTACTAATTAATTTTGGTACGCGCCTTTTTTATTTTAAACGAAAAATATTTTAAGAAAATTTAGTGTGGATTCACATACCTTCAGAATTATGTCCCTCTGCTCAGGAGTCGGAGGAATCGAGCTTGGATTCAAGCTGGCTGTTCCCTCTTCTAGAGCAATCTGTTACATTGAGAACGAAGCATTTGCGTGTGCCATCCTTAAAGCGCGCATGCAAGACAAAATCTTGGATCAAGCACCTATTTGGACAGATCTTAGAACCTTCGATGGCAGAAATTGGCGTGGCAAAGTGGATTGCCTCACTGGAGGATACCCATGCCAGCCATTTAGTGTTGCAGGAAAAAAACTTGGCGAAAAAGACCCAAGACATCTCTGGCCAGAAATTAAACGACTCATCCAAGAAATCGAACCACCAATCTGCTTCTTTGAAAATGTCGGCGGACATTTACGATTGGGATTTGAACAAGTCGCAAATGACCTATCAGAATTGGGTTATAAAGTTAAGGCAGGATTGTTTACAGCGCAGGAAGTTGGGGCTCCTCATAAAAGAGAAAGACTATTCATCTTGGCCTACAGTGATAGCATCAGATCACCTATCAAATCCAACAGAAACATTGGAGAATTGGAAGAAGAGATCAGAGGCAAAGAAAAAACAAGGAATCAATCTTCACAAACCACTAAGGATTGCAGTTCAGGAATTAGAGAATTGGCCAACTGTTGTGTCATCGGATGCAAATGTGGGAGCAATAATTTCTGCAAAGGACACCTACAAAATCAACAAATCAGGAACTCTGAGGAAAATAAACAAGAATGGCAAGGACGGATCGCTGGGGTTAGCCAGAACTGTAAAAATGTGGCCGACTGTGAGAAGTTCATCAGCCAACGAAGCATCGAGCAAAGAAATTCAAAACAACAATCCCAAGAAGAGACTGGAAGTAGAAATTCAGAACTGGCCAACACCACGAGCAATGGAACCAGGAAGCACGAGTCCAGGATATGGAAAGGGATTAAAAAACACTGCAATAAATTGGCGAACCCCGAATGCCTCGGATGGCGAAGGGGGAATAATGGAATGGAGAGATGGCAAAGCAGCAAAATTAAAGCTGAGGGATCACTCGGTTCATGCTGTAAAATCATGGGCAACTCCAACAACGAGAGATTGGAAGGATGGCAGTGCGAAGAGCGAGAATGTTCCGACCAACTCCCTTCTTGGCCGCCAAGCCCCACGAGCTATGAGCAGTGGGAACGAATCCCAGATAACCTTAAACCCGCAATTCACAAATTGGCTGATGGGATGGCCAATCGGGTGGACGAAATTCGGGCCTCTGGAAATGGAGTGGTTCCGCTGGTTGCAGCTTATGCATGGCGAGTTCTTAGCGATGGAATGTATTTGGTTAAAGATCAAAGAAAATAATTAAAAATTATGAAGGATAATTTTTTGCCAAAAATGGCAGACCATATTGAGATGAAGTCAGTTGAAGAATTGATTCCATATTCCAAAAATGCTAGAACTCACTCTGAAAATCAGGTAAATCAAATTGCAGCCAGTATTACTGAATTTGGCTTTACCAATCCAATTTTAGTTGATGGCGCTAAAGGTATTATTGCAGGTCATGGAAGATTAATGGCCGCTAAAAAACTTGGGCTTAATCAAGTTCCTGTTGTTATTCTTGATCATCTAAGTGAATCCCAAAAGCGCGCCTATATCATCGCCGATAATAAATTAGCAGAAAATGCTGGCTGGGATGAGGAAATTTTGGCAAACGAACTCCATGATTTAAAAGAGGAAAATTTTGATCTAGATTTAATTGGTTTTGAAGATCAGGAATTAGAAAGATTATTTACCAATCTCTATGAATCAGACGAAAAGGAAGAGGAGGAAAATTTACCAGAAGTTGAAGAAAAACCAATCTCAAAAGCTGGTGATATTTGGCTGTTAGGTGATCACAAATTAATTTGTGGTGATTCATGTAAGTTAGAAACTTACCAAGCCCTTCTTACCAATGAGCTAGCTGATATGACCTTCACTGATCCACCTTACAATGTGGATTATGGCAACACCATGAAGGATAATTTGATTGGCAAAAAGAACAATAAAACTGGCAAGGAATATAAAAATGCATCAGGGCAAAGAACAATTTTAAATGATAATCTTGGTGATGATTTCCCTAAATTTCTTTTTGATTGTTGCTCAAATATTTTGGCACTTACCAAGGGTGCTTGTTATATTTGCATGAGTTCATCAGAACTTCACACTTTGCAAAAATCTTTTGTTGAAGCTGGTGGAAAATGGTCAACTTTTATCATCTGGGCTAAAAATCACTTTACCCTTGGTAGAAGTGACTATCAAAGACAATATGAGCCTATCCTTTATGGCTGGAGAGAAAAAAATGATCATTATTGGTGTGGCGATAGAAATCAATCTGATGTTTGGTATTTTAACAAACCAAATAAGAGCGAACTTCACCCAACAATGAAGCCAGTAGAATTGGTTAAAAAAGCTATTTTAAATTCATCTAAAACTGATGATATTATTCTTGATCCCTTTGGTGGATCAGGTTCAACCTTAATTGCGGCCGAGCAGTTAAAAAGAAGATGCAGAATGATTGAATTAGATCCGAAATATGTGGATGTTATAATTAAAAGATGGCAAAATTTAACCGGTAAAAAAGCAATAAATTCGATTAGTAAAAAAAGCTTTGATGAAATTTTAAATGACAATGAATAAGGATAAGGAATTAATAAATTTAGAAGCTAAAAAATTAGTGGAAAAGCATGGAAATAAAGCGATTGAAATTGTTAATCGTAAGATTGAAGGCTTAAAAAACCAATACTCCAGAGAAAGTGATTTTGCTTTTTTACTTCTAACAGAAGTCGAAAAATTAATCGAAAAACAAAAATAAGATCATGAAACAACAATGGAACTCTCAATCAGAGCTTATGCAAAACACCGAGGAGTTACCGAAGGGGCTGTCAGAAAAGCAATAAAACAAGGAAGAATTAGCAAGAAAGATAATGGTAAAATTGATCCTAATTTAGCGGATAGCCAGTGGTCAAAAAATACTGACCCAGCACAAATTAAGAAAACTGAAAATCAGGAGCAAACTCAAGAAAAAATTAGCAACATTTCTACTCCTTCAAGTCCCTTATCAGTCGGCCCTAGCTATCAACAAAGCAGAGCTATTAAGGAAGCTTATAATGCTAAATTAACCAGACTGCAATTTGAGAAAGAATCTAAAAAATTAATCTCAGTAGATGAGGTAAAAATATCAGCTTTTAATGCTGCTAGAATGACCAGAGATAGAATGTTAAATATCCCTGATCGAGTTATTCCTGCTTTAGTTGGAAAAACTGATATTTTTGAGATGAAGGAAATTTTAAAAACAGAAATAGTTAAAGCTTTAGAAGAATTATCAAAGAATGATGTATGATGATCTATATTTTAAGAGCTTTAGAGCAGGATTAAAACCAGATCCAAATTTTAATATCTCTGAGTGGGCAGATCATCACAGAATTTTAACATCTATTTCATCATCTGAACCTGGACCGTGGAGAACTGATCGTACTCCTTATCTAAAGGAGATCATGGATTGTCTATCACCAAATAACCCTTGTGAAAAAGTAATTTTCATGAAGGGAGCGCAAATTGGTGGTACTGAATGCGGTAATAATTGGATGGGATTTGTAATTCATCATGCCCCAGGGCCAATGTTAATTGTAAATCCAACTGTCGAGACTGCAAAGAGAACCTCAAAAATGAGGATTGATCCTGCAATTGAGAATTGCCCAGCTCTAAAAGAGAAAGTCAATGATCCAAGAAGCAGAGATTCTGGCAATACCATGCTAATGAAAGAATTTCCTGGTGGGGTTTTGATTTTAACAGGAGCTAATTCTGCCGTTGGTCTTAGATCGATGCCAATTAGATATCTATTCCTAGATGAAATTGACGGCTACCCTGATGATGCGGCAAGTGAAGGTGATCCTGTAAATTTAGCAATTCAAAGAACTGCTACTTTTAGCAATCGCAAGATTTTTATGATCTCGACCCCGACTATTAAAAATTATAGTCGCATTGAAACTGCCTTTTTAGAGGGAGATCAAAGATATTATTATGTGCCTTGCTTGACCTGCGGCGAGTTTCAGATATTAAAATGGCAAAATGTTAAATGGCCAAAAGGCGATCCAGAAAATGCCTATTATGAATGCAAAAAATGTAAATCTCATTGGCAAGATCATCAAAAGGCAGAAATATTAAAAAATGGTAAATGGATAGCAACTGCGAGTAATGCTGATAAAAAGGTCGTATCTTTTCATCTCTCATCACTTTACTCACCTCATGGTTGGGTAAGTTGGGGCGATATTGCCAAGGAATTTACTGAGGTTCATAAAGACCCACCAAGATTGCAAGTTTGGACAAACACTAAACTTGCTGAAACTTGGGAGGATATGTCTGGTGAGGCTATTGATCCAACAGGACTTTTAAAAAGAAGAGAAAATTTTGGCAAATATTTACCAAAAGATGTAGCCATCATTACTGCTGGCGTTGATGTTCAAGATAACAGATTAGAGCTAGAAATTGTTGGTTGGGGAAAAGATGAGGAATCATGGTCGCTTGATTATCAGGTGATTTATGGCGATCCATCAACTCCTGATTTATGGAATGATTTAGATAAGATTTTAAATCACACATTTATCCATAGCAGGAATTTGGGCAATTTCCCAATTACTGCTGTGGCTGTGGATTCTGGTGGTCATTACACAGATCATGTAATCAATTACTGTGATGAGCGAAAACATAAAAGAATCTTTGCTATCAAAGGAAGCTCAAATGGTAATGGCGTTCCAATCTGGCCAGTAAGAGCAAGTCAAAATAAACGACTTAAAAAACCGGTTTATGTAATTGGTGTTAATGATGCCAAAGAAACTTTAATGCAGCGCTTAAGAATTGAAAAATCAGGAGCTGGTTATTGGCATTTTCCAATTGAGCGTGATCAAGAATGGTTTAACCAAGTAACAAGTGAAGTTGTAAAAACCAAATATGTTAAAGGTAGACCAGTTAGATCATGGCAACCAAGAAAAGAAGGTCAGGCAACTGAAGGGTTAGATTGTAGAGTTTATGCTTTTGCAGCACTTCGTGGTTTAGTTCGGAATTGGAAATTAGATTTAAACAAACTTGCTCATAAATTAGCAGAAATCCCTCTTCGTGAATCTGAGCCTGATATTCAGACTCAAAAAACTAGCAAAATTTTACGAACAAGACGAGTTCGAAGCAAAGGAATAAATTAACTTAGGTGATGTCTTTAGAAGAACAATTAACGGAAGTCCAGCAGGCCATATCTGATGTTTTAAATAATGCTCAGGAAGCCAGCTATAATGGCCAAAGAGTTAAAAAGGCAGATTTGGCAATTTTAGAGCAACGAGAAAAGCGACTTTTGGTTCAAATTAAAAGAAAAAAACGAGGCGGAATTAGAATAAGAGGAATAACTCCAACATGAGCAAAAAATTAAGAATTTCTGATAACTGGCTGGATAAAACTATATCTTATTTTAGCCCTGAAAAAGGTTTAAAAAGATTAGAAGCTAGAGCCAGACTTTCTATTGCTGGAGGTTATGTTGGTGCAAGGCGTGATAGAAGGCAAACCAAAAGTTGGGATATCACTGATGGATCTGCTGATAATGTTGCTTTACCTGATTTACCTGCACTTAGGGAAAGATCTCGTGATCTAATTAGAAATGCACCTCTTGCCTGTGGAGCTGTAAATACAGTTGTGACCAATGTTGTAGGAACTGGCTTAAAGGTTCAATCTCATATTGATCGTGAAGTTCTAAAGCCATTTTTTAAAGATGAATCTGAATTTGATAAATTTGAAAGAAATGCTGAGCGAATTTTTAGAAATTGGGCAGAAAACACTGATTGCGATATTACCAGATCTCAAACTTTTAGCGAGATTCAAAATTTAATACTCAGATCAGTTCTTGAAAGCGGTGATATTTTTATAATTAAAAGAACTATCCCTAAGTCAAATAAGTTAATTGATCTTAGCTTACAGTTAGTTGAAGCAGATAGAGTTTCAAATCCTGATTATAAAACCAACACCGACAAGCTAATTGCTGGAGTGGAAGTTGATAAAAATGGAGCACCAATTGCTTATCATATTTGTAATCAGCATCCAGATGATTACCAAAATGAGAAAAGCAAAAAATATGTAAAAATCCCTGCTTTTGATAAATATGATAATAGACAGGTATTTCATATTTTTAACCGAATTAGACCAGGGCTTACAAGAGGAGTTCCTTATTTAGCACCAGTTATTGAAAGCTTAAAACAATTAGATCGCTACACAGAAGCAGAAATTATGTCAGCAGTAATATCTGCCATGTTTACTGTTTTTGTTAAATCAGAAGATGAGGAAGGTTTAGCTCCAATGACACCACTAGATGAAGTGGGAGGTTCGAGAAATGATGGTGATTATAAATTAGCACCAGGTGCAATTCTTGATTTGCAACCAAATGAAAATATTGAAATTGCTGATCCTAAAAGGCCAAACCAAGCTTTTGATCCTTTTGTGCAAGCGATATTAAGGCAAGTTGGCGTAGCTTTAGAACTGCCTTTTGAAATTTTAATCAAACATTTTACAGCAAGCTATTCAGCAGCTCAAGCAGCTCTTGTTGAGGCATGGAAGTTTTTCTCAAGCAGAAGAAGTTGGCTCGCCATACAACTTTGCCAGCCAGTCTATGAAATGGTAATTAGTGAAGCTATTGCTAAAGGCTTACTTAAAGCGCCAGGATTTTTTAATAATCCAATTATTAAAAATGCTTATCTAGGAGCTCAGTGGATTGGCCCACCAAGAGGTCAGATT
>Ga0228657_1000246_pt1 | contig 30381 bp, 28 predicted proteins | sample 70DmetaG_FD_182743 | JGI IMG/M metagenome (GOLD analysis project Ga0228657, IMG submission 182743) | Seawater microbial communities from Monterey Bay, California, United States - 70D | ecosystem: Environmental > Aquatic > Marine > Coastal | place: USA: California | collected 2016-10-07 | reverse complement strand
GAGGATCGTAAGCTGTTTCTTCTGTAAAAAAACCTTCCTCTCCTAAAGACCCAAACACTTCGTCTGTAGACACATGATAAAATAAATGATTGGAAAAATTTCCATTCCAATGCTCTTTCGCAGCTTGCAATAAACTGAGTGTACCCATTACATTCGTTTGTGCAAAAGAGAACGGATCTTTAATAGAACGGTCTACATGAGATTCTGCTGCCAAATGAATAACACTATCTATTTGATGTTTTTTAAAAACTTGGTTTACTTTTTCTACATCACAAATATCGCATTTTACGAAAGTGTAATTTTCTTTATTTTCGATATCTTTTAAATTCTCTAAATTACCAGCATAGGTAAGCACATCCATGTTTATAATATGATAATTTGGATATTTGTTAACCAATAATCTCACTAAATGAGACCCTATAAATCCTGTACCTCCGGTTACTAAAATATTTCTCATGAGTTGTGATTTATTTTTTTTATACAATTGGCTAACGAATCCCTCCAATGAAGAATTGTAACTTTAAAATCAGATTTTATCTTAGATTTATCTAAGACTGAATACATAGGTCTTCTAGCTTCTGTAGGATAGTCTTTTGTTTCTATTGGAATTACTTTACAATCAATATTACTGATTTCCATAATAGCAGTTGCAAAATCATACCAAGAAGTAACTCCTTCATTAGAGTAATGATATAGGCTTCCTTTCTTACTTATATTCGTTGAACCTGCATCACTTAAAATATCCAAACACGTTTTAGCCAAGTCTTTGGCGTAGGTTGGAGTTCCTAGCTGATCAGAAACAACCTGTATAGATTTTTTATTATTTCCTATACGCAACATTGTTTTTACAAAGTTGTTCCCATACATTGAATACAACCAAGAAGTTCTAATCACTATCGCATCAATACTACTATTGAGAACTGCCAACTCCCCTGCTCTTTTTGTTTTTCCATACACTCCAACTGGGCTTACTGGATCTGATTCTTTGTAAGATTGTGAATGGTTTCCATCAAATACATAATCTGTAGAGATATGAATTAACTTCCCATCTACTTTTTTTAGGGCATTTGCCAAACTCAAAACCCCTTCAGAGTTCACTTTTTGAGCAATCAGTGCCTCCTCTTCTGCTTTATCAACCGCAGTATACCCAGCACAATTAATCACTGCATTGATATGTTGATCTATAATGAACGTATTTAATACCTCTGCATCACAGATATCCAATTCAGGAAGATCTTTAAAGACACATTGCAAGTTTTCATATTCAGAGGCTAACTCTTTTATTTCAGACCCCAATTGACCATTCGACCCTGTAATTAACACCCTCATATTTTAGTTTGTAAATGGGGTTTCAAATTCTAAAAAAAATGGAAGTTTTGCATCTTTCTCTGAAACCAACACGTCACTTTCACTCACTCCCCATTGGATATTTAGTAATGAGTCATCCCAGCGAATTCCAGCATCATGTGTTGGCGCATAGCTATTATCAACTTTGTAGGCAAAAATGGCAGATTCGCTTAATACTAAAAAACCATGAGCAAATCCTCTAGGAATGAATACTTGTTTTTTGTTCTCTCCTGTGAGTTCAACGGTAACATGTTGACCGAAGGTTTCAGATCCTTCTCGAATATCTACTGCTACATCCAACACTTTACCTTCAATACAACGAACCAATTTAGCTTGAGTGTAGGGAGGTTTTTGAAAATGCAAGCCTCTCAACACCCCTTTAGAGGATTTAGATTCATTGTCTTGCACAAATGATATTTCACCAATAGCTTTTTCAAACTCTTTTTTATTGTAACTTTCTAAAAAGTACCCTCTATCATCTCCAAATAAAGTAGGTTCTATAATCACAAGTCCTTCTATAGGGGTATTCACAAACTTCATTTATTTAATCAAATTAAGGAGATACTTACCATATCCATTCTTTTTCAAAGGCTCAGCTAATTTTCTTACTTGTTCAGCATTGATATACTTCATTCCATAAGCAATTTCTTCCAAACAGGCCACTTTTAAACCTTGCCTTTTTCTCAATAGTTTCTATAAACTGTCCAGCTTCCATTAAAGAATCGTGCGTACCCGTATCTAACCAAGCAAACCCTCTTCCTAACAATTCTACCTTTAAAGTTTTTTGTTGTAAGTAGGTTTGATTGACTGACGTAATTTCCAATTCTCCTCTTTTTGAAGGTTGTGTATTTTTAGCAATTTGCACTACGTCATTGGTATAAAAATACAAACCAACTACTGCAAAGTTTGATTTTGGATCATTCGGTTTTTCTTCTATGGAAATGACATTTCCTTTTGTATCAAATTCTGCCACACCATAACGCCCAGGATCATTTACAAAGTATCCAAATACGGTAGATTTCCCCTCTGCTACATTTTTTCTTGCATTTTGTAACATCCCCGAAAAACCAACCCCATAAAAAATATTATCACCTAGTACTAAACACACATCATCAGTTCCAATGAATTCCTTCCCAATAATAAATGCCTGGGCTAAACCATCCGGACTTGGTTGTGCTGCATACCTTAATTGTAACCCTATTTCTTGTCCATCACCTAACAACTTTTTAAAATTAGGCAAATCTTCTGGATTAGAAATGATTAAAATTTCTTTAATACCCGCCAACATTAACACAGATAAGGGGTAGTAAATCATAGGCTTATCATACACTGGTAACAACTGTTTGGATACCACTTTTGTAATTGGGTATAAACGTGAACCACTCCCTCCAGCTAATATAATTCCTTTCATATTTCAAAGTTAATCATTCTTTTTAAAAACATCTAGTTTTAAAAAATGAAGTTGAGGTATCTTAAAAAAGTAAAAAGACAGCTTAACGATTACAGTTTAGTATGTAAAGAAATTCTTTGGATTTCTGTGAAGCTATGATACAGAGAAAGATCAGGGTGCCAGAAGAATAAATGCTAAGCTTTTGCTACAATAATTGTTTTGAGACACTTTTTGTGTGCAAATAACAATTAAAAAAGGTCCGTGGTAAATCTTAAATGTCACAAAGTGGGCTCTAATGGTTTTTATCTTGATATAATTTCCTTATGTCGATTAAAACCTCAGATAAATCACCAAGGGTTATCTTCAGGATTCACTGAGAAATATAAGTGCCGATTAGAATCATTGAATGAACCTGATGGTAAATTTTAGAGGTTATTGAAATGATGGAAGGCCCTTCTTTCTTTGCAGGACCTCTTTTAGATTTTTTTCCTGCTTTCTTTGCGGATTTTGGATCGAATGGCATGTTTATTAAAATTAGTTTCTAAACCAAATGTAACCAAAAAAGTTTACTTTTTTAACAACCAACTACTAGACTGTATTTTATCACCCAATCCATCAACCAGAGTAATTCCCATTTGATCACAGATTGGTCTTTCTGGGATGATGTTGTTATTTTGATCTCCTCCATTGGCAAAACTCAATTCGTAATTATTTCCAAAATCTAGCGCAATTTTTTCAATGGTTTTACATACGGTCCTATCTTGATCTATAGATAAAACACATTGATCTACAGATTTTATATTAGAAACGATAAAAACTCGTTCTTCTTCTTTTTGAAATTCTTTTGATCCTTTTAAGGCTCTTTGATGATCACTATTTACAATTACAAATAATTCATCTGCCAATGCTTTTGCATTGTTAAAATACTCAATATGTCCTTTATGTATTGGATTAAAATACCCAGATACTATTATTCCTTTTTTCTTACTCATCTTATTCTTTTTTATCTACCAAAATCATCTTGTACTCTAATAATATCGTCTTCATCTGAAGGGTGATTTACATCCGTATGTTGCCAGATCTCTGCCACCACACAATAATCATCTAAACCTATTAAACGATGTCTTTCTCCTTGTTGTAAAACAATCTGATCTCCTTCGTTATAAACTTCCATCTCATTTTCTACATCTGAATCACTTTTAATAATTCCTGCAGATCCTTTATATACTTGCCAAATTTCTGCCCGTCTGTTATGGTATTGCCAAGACAAGCGGGAGTTGGGTTTTACAATGAGTATTTTAGGACTCAATTTCCCTCCAATTTTCAAGGCATTCACGTCTAGACCTTCAAAGAATTTATTGGAAAATTCTTGTGCTTGGGTTTCATCAATCACTAAAAAACCTCCCCAAGGTCTTTCAAAATCATGAGAGGTGATTTTAAAATCCAACAAAATTATATCTTCTTTTATTTGTTTAAAAATATTCATTTATATTTTTTAATTTGTATGTTAATGATTGTGTCTTAAGTGTTTTTCAAAATTTCTTCTTCAATATCATATATAGGCATTCCTTTTCTTTTTAAGATAAATGCTCTAAAATAAACAATAATTTCACGCCATCTTCTTATATATGATTTCACAATATTAATAAAATATTTAAACCTTAGTGGGAACACTCCAAGTTCAACATATTCCAATAAATCTTGGAATGACTCATACTTTTTTAACAAATTTTCATTTTCAAAAATGTATTTATTCCTCTTTGAGATACTGGAATGATGAAACATGTTCATGGATACTGAATCTATAAAAATTTTAATAGGAACCCTAACTTCAGAGCCATTATTTAAATGTGAATCACATTTTTCAACTTTACCAGAATAAGGATAAACTTCATAACTCCACTGTTTATTATCATTGAATAAAACTAATTTATAAAAATAATTTTTAAACTTTTTTCTCTTGAATTTAGGAATTGACAGTATTTGCTCTTCAAACATCTTTATAATTCTAGAGTTTGGTTTTAATCTATTCTCTAATTTATAAAATTCTTCAAGAACACCTTCAACAGAGTCTTTATAAATTGAAATATTTAAATCTTTATTTGAATAAAAGTCTTTTCCATCTTCCGAAATTTGAAAACCTTTTTCCGAATTCCAAGAATCACCACTAATCATTATTTTAAGCTCAATATCTTTCATCAAACCTTTTTTGTCAATAAAACCTTTTAATTTAAAGGGATCATTAATAATATTATTTAACTCGTAAACATCTTTGTGCAAATGACAATGATTTGAGGCAAAAGGTATTGCATATTTTGGCTTAACAGCATCCATAAACAAAACAAAAGATCTACTATAATGATCTTTATCATCCAATATTAAATCAGAGTCTTTTACTGAGTAACAAACTCTATCATTTGCACTACTATGAGACCTTAAAGCAAAATCAAATTTATCATGCTTATCTAATATATATCTTAAAGATGTACCTGCAATTTTGCAATCATTTGCATTAAGTAATTTAAAATCTGGAGTTTCAATAACTAAAGCAGAATCATTTAAAAATAACCCAAACTGATATGGTGTTATTTTTATATCTCCAATATTCATAGATTCACCGTGCTTTAAAAGTTTAATATTATTAAACCCAATTGATTTTAAATCAATAATACTTCTTTTATTTGGCTCATCATGCGTAATGATTAGAGTGTCTTTAGAAAATAATTTTTTTAGTGTGGGGCCATGCCAATGATCCCAATGGATATGTGTAATATAAATAGCATCAACATTCAGATTAGTTTTTAACTCTGGCTTGATTGGAGGGTAATTCCACCAACTTCTCCAATAGCAACTACCTATAAGCCAAGGATCCATTAACAAACTTTTTCCATTAGAACTAACTATAATTGAAGCATGTGATAAAAATTTTAAATTGGTCATAATTGATGTTTATTATTATAAGTTTTTTACAATTTGTTTTGAAATACTTTTTACAGAAAACTGATCTAAAAGTAGCTCTCTACCATTTTTACCCATTTTATTTCGAATACTTTTTGAGTCAATTAAAATTTTGGCTGCTTCATATAAACCTAATTCATCATTACTATTTACTATAATACCTGCTTTAGCTGTATTAACGACATCTGCCAAATCATTTCCGCTATTAACACACCCTAAAATTGGTTTTGAGTATGACATATAGCTTAATAATTTACCTGGAAAATTATGTGTCTTATGATTAAAATGAAGACTAAACATTCCAATATCAACTTCATTTAACATCTCAAGATAAGTTTTTTGATTTACAGGAGGTAAATATGTAATATTCTTAAGACTATTATTAGTCATTTCTTTCAATAATAGTTCCACTTCATCACCTTGTCCAACAAATAAAAAATGAACTGAACTGTTTTCTGTAAATTTTTTTGCTAGATTAATAAGGTTAATCATTTGTTGGGCAATGCCCATATTACCTCCATAAAATAATATAATTTTATTTTCCAGATTAAGACTTACTCGAAAATTATTTTTAACCCTTGGAACATCTTTTATTTGTGCCCAATTATATAGTACTTCAAATTTGGAAATATTAATATATTTATATTTAAAAAAATCTAAATTGGAGGGTGACATTACACCAATCTTGTCAGCAGATTTATAATTTATTTTTTCAAAAAAATTAAAGTACCAGTGTATAAATGAGTTTTCTTTTATCAAATTATTGTCAATCGACCATTGAGGAAAAATATCCCTTAAAATCAAATATGATTTACAATTCCATAAGGTGGAAAGCCTCTTAACCAAAGTGCCGAAAAATATTGAAGGTGAATAATATATAATACCATCACATGGGTTTTTTTTTAAATACTTTTTCGCATAATTAAATGCTTGATATGATAATAACGATTCATTAATTGCCCGTTTCAATTTTCCGACTTTTTTAATTCTACCACTTCTGAAAAACAAAATATTTATGCCGTCTAACTTTTGCATCGTTAATGGTTCTTTCTGCAACGGTTTGGGTGTTAAAACCAATATATCATGCCCATTATTTTTTAGTTCTAAAGCTAACTCGTGAAACATTTTAGCCGCAACATTAGTACTATCTGGCAAGTAATCATCAATAATTAATAATAGTTTCATAGGGTAAATATCCTTTAATAAACAAATTAAAATAAATCATATTGAGAATAATTGTTTTTTTTATTCTTTATCATTGATATCATTTCCTTAATCATTTCGTCAAAACTTGGAATAGTGAAATTTAATTCTTGACGATTATCTTTAAAACTTTTATTTAATATTTTTTGTTCAGATGGATGTATTAAGATATTTTTATTTGTGTGTTTTTTCATTAATCCCAATAATGTGAATTTATCTATTGATTGATTATTAGTAACGTGGTAAAGACCTGTAATTTCATTATTAATAGCCCAATTAACAACTCTTGCTAATATTAGTGTTGTTACACCGGACCATATAGCTTTTGTAAAACCGTTAATTTCGACTCTCTGATTCATAAACCAATGGAATAGCTCCTCACCATCTGGTTTTAATTCGGGTCCAATTACAGAAGTTCTTAATGTTAAATGTCTGTCATTAATTATTTCACCTAAACCTTTAGTTTTAGCATAAGTATCTTTCCCATCTTTAAAATCAAATTCATTGTATGGAGTAGTTTTCTCTCCTGAAAAAACACAATCTGTTGATATATGGATTAATTTACAATTTATTTCATCTGATAATTTCATAAGCATATGAGGCATATACGCATTAATATAAATAGCATTCTCTGGATTTTGATTTGCTCCTTTAATCAAAATTCCAATACAATTTACAATAATGTCAGGTGAAATAGATTTGATGTTATTTACAAATTTATCATGATTTCTTACATCACATAAAATAGTTTGATCATTTAACTTTTTCCTGTATGAAATATTAAATAATTGATAGTTATCATTATCATCTAAATAATTATATACTTGATGACCAATTAAACCTGTTGACCCTAAAACTAATACCTTTAACTTCATTTATATTTCTTTATGCCAAACTGTTCTATTAATATAGTCTGTGTAGGATAAAATAATTCTTAATATCTTTTTTGAAACATTTGTAGCAGTGTAATCTTTAACTTCATTAATTACTCTTTTCTTTTCATTATTATGTGAGACTGCAACACCAACAGCTTCAAGAACTCTATTTTTGTTTAATCCAGACATAATAACTGTAGTTTCATCCATCCCTTCTGGTCTTTCGTGGGCTTGTCTAATAGTTACAGCTGGTAAATTCAAAATAGAACCTTCTTCAGCTATAGTACCACTGTCTGATATAACACAAAAGGCATTCATTTGCAGATTATTATACTCATGAAAACCATAAGGCTTAGAAAAGCGTATTAATGGGTTTTTACTTTTATATCCAATCTCTTCTAGTTTATTTCTTGTTCTTGGATGGGTAGATATAATAATTGGCATCTTATACTTTATAGTCAAAGCTTCTATAGAGTCCAATAGGTCTTTAAAATTTTTAGGCGAATCAACATTTTCTTCCCTGTGAATACTCATAACAATATACCCTTTGATATCTAATTTTTCTTTAATTAAAATATCACTAGAAAGTATCTTGTCCATGTTGGCATTTAGTACTTCTGTCATTGGAGATCCAGTTTTTATTATCGTTTCTGGCTTTATACCTTCGGCAATTAAATAGTCTCTGGCTTGTTCTGATAATGGTAAATTAATATCACTTAAATGGTCAACAATCTTTCTATTTACCTCTTCTGGAACTCGTTGATCAAAACACCTATTACCTGCTTCCATATGAAAAATTGGAATTTTTCTCTTTTTTGCAGGGATTACACTTAAACAACTATTTGTATCACCATACACTAATAAAGCATCAGGTTTAATTTTTACTAAAATTTTATCTGCTTTAGCTATTATATCACCAATTGTTTCAGAAGGAGAACCTTTAACGGCCTCTAAGAAATAATCAGGGGTTCTTACGTTTAATTGTTCAAAAAATAATTCATTAAGTTCATAATCATAATTTTGACCAGTATGTACAATAATATGATTGGTATGTTTATCGAGCTCTTTCATTACTTCGCTCAACTTTATAATTTCAGGTCTAGTACCTACAATTGTCATTACAGTTATTTTCTTCATAATAGTATTTAATTATTTTTTAAAATATTCTTCTGGAAACCTATGTTCATCATTAATCTCGTTAAGACCATAATCTGACATTGATAAAAGAATAGAATTATCATCCAGTGCTTCTATGCTTGTTAAATAGTTACTTGGTATATGGAGAACATCTAGTGTCTTACTTGATAATTCAAAATTTATCTTAGGGAGATTAATAGATGGTTTCACCCAATTATCAACTGAAATTAATTGAATATTAAATCTTCCCGAAATAGCAGTAAACCAGCGTTGTTCTATTTTATGTCCTTGCCATCTTCTTATATGTTTTTTATTTAAACTAATAGAGTAAAACCTTTTGACTTGAGCCATATTAAATGAATTATTAAATTTTAATTCACCTCTATGATCTATGTGATTTCCTCCAAAAATTATAAGTGGTAACATATTAATAATTAATGATTTATTTTTTCTTTTATTAATGATAACTCGTTTAACAGAAGTTTAATACCATTGACATTACTTCTATGTGTGTTATGCGAATTATAATCTTCAATAATATCAATAGTTTGGGTCCCTTCAATAAAGTATTTGTCATAATTTAAATCTCTATTATCAGCTGGAATTCTAAAAAAATCTCCCATGTCTTCAGCTTTCATCATTTCTTCTCTTGTGCAGAGAGTTTCATAGAGTTTCTCTCCGTGGCGAGTACCTATATTTTTGATTGGATTATTAGCCTTGAAAATTTCTTTTAAAGCCTGAGCTAAATCAGCAACAGTACCTGCAGGTGCCTTATTAACAAATAAATCTCCTGCGTTCCCATTTTCAAAGGCAAATAAAACTAATTCTACAGCGTCATCTAATGACATCAAAAAACGAGTCATATTGGGGTCTGTTATAGTTATCTCTTGATTAGTTTCTATTTGATTTATGAATAACGGTATAACGGAACCTCTAGAAGCCATAACATTTCCATATCTTGTTAGACATACTGTAGTTTTAGTATGATTTCTAGACGCCGCAATAGCTACTTTCTCCATTAAAGCCTTTGAAATTCCCATAGCATTTATTGGGTATGCTGCTTTATCGGTACTTAAACAAATAATTTTCTTTACATTATTTGCAGCAGCAGCATCAATTGTGTTTTGTGTTCCTAATACATTAGTTTTTGTTGCCTCTAAAGGAAAAAACTCGCAGGATGGGACTTGCTTAAGCGCTGCAGCATGAAAAACATAGTCAACTCCTCGCATAGCTTTGTCAATACTTGAGTAATCCCTTACATCTCCTATGTAAAATTTTATTTTCGGATTTTTATATAGATTCCTCATATCATCCTGTTTTTTTTCATCTCTTGAAAAAATACGAATCTCACTAAAATGTTCTGTATCTATAAATCGATTTAATACGGCATTTCCAAATGAACCAGTTCCTCCTGTTATAAGTAATATTTTATTTTTAATTTTCATGTAAATTTATTTTAAAAAGTTTATCAACTGTTTAATTTCATTAAAAACCAACTGATTAGTTTCTTTTATTTCGTTTTTTAAAGACTTCTGAAGAGCATCAGCTATACTAAACGGAGAATTTGGATTAAAAACCAATGATGGATTACAAACACTTTTTAAATATTCCAAATCCGCCCCAATTACTTTACATCCGTTTTCAATTCCTTCAATTATACCTAAACCAAAGCTTTCAGAAAAAGAAGGATATATAACAAATTCACTCATTTTATATAATCTATATAATCTATTTCGATTAACAAATCCATGATTAAAGATTGGATATCCTTCTGCCCTCATTATTTCAATATTTTTTAATATGTCCCCACTATTTTCATCTAAAGTTAAATGCAATTCACCTAATAAGTTTAAATCAAAAAATCTCTTAAAACCAATCAATAAATTTTCATAGTTTTTATGAATATTATAAGTGCTTACATATAAAAATGTTGCTTTTTTTCTAGTGATAAATAGTTTTTTTTCAGAAAATAAGGGTGGGTAAAAAGGACAAATAATGATTTTTTCAATTCTATTGTTATTGAATTTGTTCAGAAAATCATCTCTCATTAATTCAGTTTGGACAATCCAAAAATTAGTATTGCTAGACAATAGTTTAGCAATATTAGATTTTAGGGATAAATAAAATTTTGTCTTAATAGATAATTCAGTTGGTATTGAAAGAAATAACCTTTGATGAAAATAAGTATACGTTATTGATTTCAATCTTATTGGGGGTGGAACATTTGCAAAACAAAAAACTTTTCTAAATTTATTCTTGTTTTTTAGGTAAAACAAAAGCCTATTCCTAAAATTAGCTTCTACAAAAACTACTTTATTTGATTCTATAAAATTGTAATTGTTTCTAATTCTAGAATCAAGTAGATAAAAAACTTTCAGATTAGATTCTTCAATTTTTTTTATTAAATAATCTAAAAGGATTAGTCCTCCACTATTATTGATGTGTAATGCATCTATTAGAATCATTTTTTAGTTTAAATTATTTTTTATCAAATTTGCAAATATAATTATTTTAAAAAATTTATTTTTTCAAATAAAAAATTGCCAAATATTATTTAGACCAGATAACAAACTCCCTTTATTTTTTTCTCCAATAAAAAATAACACATTATGTAAATAATTTGGTAAGTTTTTATAAGCTTTTTCCCGGTTATCAAAATAATCAATTGCAGGAATACATATATTTTTAAGTAAATTAGCATCATTTAAAGTTATCTGTTCTTTTTTGACAATATTTAATAAAACTTTAATGCCAGATGAGTCTATAAAAAACTCTGAAGTAATTGAGTTTTGATTTATTCTATATTTAAGAAAAACAGTAGATAAGTTTTTAATTTTAAACCCTTTATTAATAAATTTTAGCCATAAATGATAATCGGTAAATCTATCTCCAATAACTTCTGAGTAACCTCCTACAGTATTTAGATCGTTTTTTCTCATCATAACACTTGGATGATTAATAATACATCCCGAATACATCAATTTTTTTTTGATTAATGTAGTTTTAGTAATAGGAAAGCTACGCCCCAGATAATTTCCTGACTCATTCACATAATAAACTGCACCAGATAAAACACTAATATCATTGTTTAATTCTAAAAAATTAAATTGTTCATGCAAACGATTTGGAATACAAATATCATCTTGATCAAAACGAGCTATATACTTACCCTTACATTTAGAAATAGCTATATTTAATGCCTTAGAAAGCCCTTTGTTTCCTTGTTCAATATGTATGATTCGCTTATCATTATAAGTCTCAATAATATTTTTTGATTTATCGGTTGAACCATCGTTGATTATAATAAACTCAAATTCTGTAAGAGTTTGATTTAGAATACTATCAATTGCTTCTTTAAGAAATTTTTCGCCGTTATAAACTGACATAACTACACTTACTAACATAATAAAATATTTTTATCTAAATGAATTACCTAATCCTTCACCTCCGAGACCTAAGAGGAGAAAAACAGCATTAAATATTATAAAAAAACAAAAGACTCTCAGTAAAATTGATTTGAAATTATTGTTGTTATAAGCTAAACTTATTGACGGGATTAAAAAAATAATACCTGAAGACATGTAAAAGACGTGAATTTCTTTAGTTCCAAGACCAGCCAGAATAAATAATGAGAATAAAATAAAAAATAAATAGTCCAGGGGACTTAGTGCCGATGAAATTGATTTAGTTTTTAATAAAAATTTCTTTTTGTATAATACTTTTACTAAAAAAATAATTAAACTAATATTAACAACTGCTTGAAAATACTGAGCTATTAAAAAAATAGTATTGTCAGTAAAAGTAAACCAATTTGTCCATGGAAAAGGTCCAATAAAAAGACGTATTACATTAATTGGTAGAAAAAGCCAAAAATATATACCCGAAATATTATCCCCATAACTTTCAGTCAAATGGGTGCTTAATGACAATAAATTGTCAAAATAAAGAACAATATAAAAAAGAATAGGCATTAGTAATAATGAAAATTTATTTTTTCTTTGAAATAAATAATACCCACCCATTACAATAATAGGGAAGAATGCATACAAGTAACGTTGCATAAAAAAACTAAATGAAGCTAATAAAACTAGAATTAACATCAAAATCTTATTTGTTTTAGATGCTTTGTATAATAAATAACCTCCAAGGGCAACAAAAAATTGACCAACTACATCACGCCAAATCATACTCGAAATAAAAGAAATAGGCTGAAAAATTGTCAATAATAAAGCAAATTTAATTTGTTTTGAACTACCTCCTGCTAATTTAACAATTTGAGCAATTACAAGTGATGTGTATATTGAAAAAAGTGAATTTTGAATAGCTAAATCAAAAGCATTAAAACTACCCGACAAATAAATATTACTCATGAAATACTGAATAAATACATATTTATTTAAAATCTGTAAAATTGGAAATGAGAAAATTCCGTTAGAAATTCTATACTCAGCTATATCTTGCAGACTTTCATATGTGTACAGATATTCATAATGATCAAAATAAAATTTAGATATGGGATTACTAAAGTAGTCTGGAAATAGGTAAAACTCCCAAAACAAGAAACCTATAACTATTTTTATTAAAAAGCCAATTATAAAATATCTCGTGATTTTAAATCCATATCTAGAACCACCTCCAATACCGAGATATAATAGAGCAATAATAGCAGCAAAAAAAACAATAAAAAAACTTCCTAATCGATCAGAATTATCCTGATTAAAAAAATAAATTAGTGAAATAAAGATCACATAACTTACTAGTATTTTAGCAAGAAAACCAAAATTTTTAGAAAAAGAGGAATGAATTGACATTGGATTAATAAATGAATAACATATTAGTTACTTTTAATTTTTTTATAAATAAAATGCAATAATTGTTTCTCTCTAAAACCAAATATTAACGAAAATAAAATGATTATAAGAGAAGTAATAAATACTTTCGTTGTGAAACTAAATAAATAATTCTCAAAGACGAAATTTAAAATAATTAAAACTAAAATGACTGAGAAAATATCATAAAACATACTTTTGTTGATAAGGCGAGTAGTCAAATGAATATTATTCCTTTTTTCTGCAAAAAAGCATAGAATGAAGTAAATAATTACTGAGATTATACTTGCTAAGGGAATCCCATATAATTTATATATTGGGAGTAATATAATGGTGAGTATAATAAATGATAATGAAAATATTGCATCGGTTAAAGAAGTTAATTTAAATTGACCAATAGCATAGTATTGTTGTCCTAACATAACTCTTAATTGATCAGTAAACAGAGTAATACAGAGTAATATAAATAACAAATCACCCCCGTATTTATCAATGCCAACCCATAATCCAATAAAATCTTTTCCAAGCAAGAATAATCCAACTACGGAGGTCAGTAATAAAAAACGAATCACCGAGAAATAATTATCTAAATATTTATTTTCTTTAACAGCATTATTTTGCTCGGAATAAAATAAACTAAAAGCTGTAAATGTAGACATTCCAACCATATTAACAACGGTTTGAGCCACTAAGGGCAGCTTTCTAGTAATATCAAAAATGGTAACAGCAGAGGATGTAATATAAGCAGCTACAATAAAGTTTTGAGCATTATAAGAAACTGTTACTAACAGTTTTGAGACAAATGGCCATCCAATTGAATATATAAGTTTTCTTAAATATTTTAATTCAAAGCTGAAAATTATATTTTCTTTATTTAATAATTTAAAAACATAACAAGATAATAAAATTGTTAGGATAAGATATTTAATCCCACTCCCAATCGCTATCCCTAAAACGCCATAAATTGGGACTGTATAAATCGTGAAAACTATTCCAAAAAATGAACTAATAATATTATATAGTGGAGGCATTAATGTTTTTTGGAAAACTTGGGGTATAGAACCTAAATAGCTGCATACAAGCCCTAGTGCAACAGTAACGGAATAAATGAGAAAGCTGTTTAAAAATAAGCTTTTAGAGCCAATCTGGGAACCAACCCAATTATATAGTGAATCTTTTAAAAAAAAAACACTAATTATTATGGTTAAAGCAGCAAATATACTAAACACTATAGCAGCTGAAAAATATTTTGAAAACTCAACTGGCTTTTTATTTGTCCATTTATCAGCTAACTGCTGAGTTAAAATTAAACTTATATTTGCTTCTAGGACGGTTAGTAAAGAAATAAATGAAATTCCACCAAGCCAAATTCCATAATCATCTACACTTATATATTTAAAATAAAAAGGAACAAGGATAATACCCGTGAATAATAAAAATGCAAAGTTTGAAAATGATCCAAAAAGATTGTGATAGATTGTTTTAATTTTCATGTTATATTGAACAAGATATTTTTTTTCGTGAAATCAATAATTCTATAATAACTTTTTAATTAAAAGTTTTAAAAACAAGATCAATAAGTTTTAATTTAATCCTATTTTTTAATTTATTATCAGCTTTTATATTTACTCTAGTTTTTACCAATTTGGAGTCAGCGAACTTTTTAACAATATTCACTAATGTTGCATGAAACGAATACTCTAACAGATATTTTTTTTTAGCTTCAATAACATGATTTAAATGATTTTCATAATAATTTTCATCTTCTAAAATGTCCTCAATCATTTTAATACTATAATCATGGTCCATGATATCAAGCTTAGCATATGATTTATCATCATAAAACCTGTTAATATTAGGGCAGTCATAGTATAATGGAAAAGTATGAGTTAAAAAACAATCTGTAAGTTTTTCTGAAATATTATAAGGGATTGGCATGTTTTCAATAGCTATTGAAAATTTATAGTCTATAAGTCCTTCATCCTTATTTTTAAGAGTATTGAACCCTCTTCCAAAAACATCAATTTTATCTCCAAAATGCTGTTTTAAGGCCATTACAAAATCATATCTTATTTTATAATTTCTACTGTAAGTAATGTTTGAGTAATCTGAAGCAATTATTGAAATTAATTTGGTTTTTTTTACGTTATCTAAATGATATAATTCATCAAATGAATTATTAATAAACCAAGGATAACCTACATGGTCATAAACTAAATTATCTCCTTGTAATTTTGTATCTATAGTAATTACTTTTTCAAATTGTCTTAAAAATTTTTGAGAGTATGCTCCCTCAAATTCAGCCGTAATTAGGAATATGTTTTTAGGGTTGACATTTACCGCTTCATTTTCTATTGGAAGTCCTCCATAGATAATCCAAAAATCACATTCAATACATTGTAAATTATTTATTTCAAAAATATAATCTTTGAAAAATTCTTGTGAGATATAACGACTCATATCCGCATCGCCATGAAAAAAAGTAACTTTAATTATTTTTTTTTTATCCATAAATTATATTGTCAACCAAGATTTTGGTAAATTTTTAATTTGTTCAGAATTTTGAATTATATTTCTATACCATTTACTTGGAGCGATTACTATTTTTTCTTTGTTTGTGTTTAGCCATGCACCCCACCAACTGAAAGAGCTATTTGAAATTATATTGTTTTTACATAACGACATTAGCCTCATATCAACAGAAGGATTTGAACTATTATTTTCAACCATAAAAATATTTAAGTCAGTATCTAAATATGGCATTAGAATATTTCTAACCCAATTCATATCATTGGAAAAAACAAATAGTACTAGATCTTTTTTTTGGCTTTGTAAGTGCGCTATTGCCTTTTTATAATATAATTCATCACACAAAGTATAAACCGAATTACCAACATAATCTCCACGTCTAATATGAATACTCACAGAGTTACAAGAATTAATAGTATCTATTAATTTAATGTTTTCATCATTTAACTTCTGTTTAAAACTAAAATCTTTTAGTAGATTACTATCTCCAAAAAAAGAATCATTTTGCCAATAACCATCTAAATATAAATTATTCTTAGTTTCAATTATATCCCAGGTAAATTCACTTTCATGTATATGATTTGGTGAATTGCCAGTAAGTTTACGTTTTACTTTTGTGAAAATATTTTTACTATAAATATTTGTAATATCATTTACCTCTAAAAGTGAAGCCTTACTAATTGTAACATCAAAAATATTTTCTAATTCAAAACCAGTATGTATTTTATAATTATCGAAACCTATTATATCACACTTAACATTTTTATATTTTTTAGTTAAATTTTGATAAAAGGCATACTGAAACATTTGATTTCCAAGTCCTCCAATTATTCTAACTATAACCATCGTAGCAATCTTATTTCTGTTTAATTAGTAAATAATTGACTCATACTTTTTAACCTATTCTCTTCTGAAAGCATATTCATGATAAAACTTTTACCTCCTTTAGAAAGAGTTAACCTCAATTCATCATTAGTATTTACTTCATCAATGTTATTTGAAAAACTCTCAAAATCTCCTATTTCAGAAACCATTCCACTAATTCTATGTGAAATATAATTTTTATGAGCACCTACGTTAAAAACTAACACAGGTTTTTCTAATAATAATGATTCAATTAGCACAAACTCTCCGGTTGATGGATAATAGGAAGGAATTATAATAGCCTTTGCATTTGCTATTGTCTTTATAATATCAAGTCTATCATCTAATCCTACAGTTGTTGTAATCATTCCAGATGCAACAAGATCTAGTAAATTAAAATCATTTAAAGCTTTCTGCTCTTCCTTCAAATCTTTGAAAATAATTCTAATTTTTGGAGTTGATTTACAATTTTCTAATATTTTGTATATTACATGAAATCCTTTTTCTATAATTGGCTGACCTAAAATTAAAAAATAATCTCCATCTTTATTTGGATAATTCTTTAATTCATCAGGATCAAATTGTAAGCTTACTTCATGACATTTATCTTCTTCTACACCTATTTTTTTATAAATACTTAATTGATTTTCACTATAGCCAACTACTTTATAACTTTTTAAAATTTCAACTTGTAGATTTTTTCTTACAAGTAGTTTTTTAAAAAAATTAACATATTTATGATCACCTTTTATACACTTATTAGTTAAAGCTTGTAAAGAATTAATTTCAATACATTTATAACAAGGTCCAGATTCCAAACCGGCATAAACCTTTGCACAATAGTAATCAGTTATATAGAAAAGAAATATATTCTTTACATTTTCCTTTCTAGATGTCTTAGCCAAAATTGCAGGCTTTTGAATATTACCTACCATGAAATAATAATCTGGATTAAAATCTCTTAATATCTTTTTAAATTGAGTTATTAATGCATTGTCAAAAAAATGAGAATTAGCTCTCATCTGAGAATTTATTTTATGATATGAAATGTTTTTAAATTCTCCATAAGCTAATATTTGATCAGCATCGGTAGTAAAGAGAGCAACTTCATGTCCTAATTGAATTAGTGTTTTTAGTGTCGCTCTTGCAGACCTAGCTCCAGAGGCTTGCCCACCTATTCGATCAGGAAAAAATAAAATTTTGCAACTTTGTTTAAGACTCATTATTGTAATTATTTTTACAGCGGTTACTAAATTATTTATTAAAATTTAGCTGTTATTACTTTCAAAATCAGCAAGAGTTTCAGCCAATCCTTCTTTAAAAGTTCTTTCTCCGCTATATCCAAGGTTTTCTAACTTACTAATATTAGCTTTCCAATGCACTCCATCAAACTTTCTGATAGAATTAGGGAAGTTTACTTTTGGATAGATATTTAAATGGTTTGTTATTAATGTAACTACATCATTTACAGTATATAAATTACCCGATCCAATATTAAATATATCCCCTTTAGGCACTACTTTATTCGCTATTAATAACATTTTCTCAGCTTGATCTTTTACATATGAAAAATCTCTGGCTTCATTTCCTGTACCAAATAAATTTATTTCTATTGGGTTTGCTTTAATCTTTTTATAAATATCGTAAATAAGTTGTCTTTTTAACCCTCCCCCATATGTAGAAAATATTCTAAATACTCCACAATTTATTCCATGAACTTTGGAAAAATATTTTACGTATTCTTCAGCAGTTAATTTACTAACTCCATAATTTGATAGTGGAAAACACTCATCAGTTTCACTTTGTATGTCTTTATCTACTTTTCCATATACGGCTACTGATGACGCTAGCCAGCAGTTTCCTTTAAACTTTAATTCCTTCATTGCCTCAAGAAGACTGAAGAAAGGAATATTTAAAAGAGAAAAATCTAATAAAAAATTATTTTCTGAATGCTTTGGATAAGGGTTACCACTAAGAAAATAAACATCCTTAAATTCGTTCTCTTGTAAAATTCTTTTAAACGATTCTGAATTGTATTTTATACTAACTATGTTAGAGTTTTTATTTTCTAAACGTGATTGTGTTGTAACTATTACTTCTTCTCCTTTATTTTCTATCAGCTTAACTAGAGCAGAACCTATGAAGCCCGACCCACCAATTACAAGGTTTTTTTTCATAAAATTTAGTTTATATTAAAAAAATATTCATTTAGAAATAACAACTATTTTAATGTTTTAAATAAATGATCTATTTCACTTAAGATTGAAACCTGATGATTACCTACAAAAAATCCATGTTCGTGAAGATATTTTGCGTTTTTTAATTCTCCATGAATTTCATAATCAAAAAATTTCATAACTTCATTTTGAGTAAAATCACCTGTAACAATAGGTCGACAATCTATACCATTATCAACTAATTTTTGGACCACTTCCTCTCTTTTTAAATTTGATTCAGGTTTTATAATTAATGAAAAACCAAACCATGAGCTGTTATCAATATTTTTTTGAATCATAAAATCTTTATGATTACTAAATAATTCAATAAACAATTCACTGTTTTTTCTTCTATTCTCTAAAAAATTTGGCAACTTTTTCAATTGTTCAATACCAATAGCTCCACTCATTTCTAGTGGTCTAACGTTATAACCAGGTAATACAAATCTGAACGATTCTTTAAACCAATCGTCACTTTTATTAGAAACTTTATTTTTATCAGGAAGGTTTCTTGTCCAACCGTGAGCTCTTAAAGAAAGAAGAATATGATATAACTCTTCGTCATTTGTTGTCACAAAGCCGCCTTCCATTGTAGCCATGTGATGAGAGAAAAAAGTAGAAAAGGTTCCCATTATTCCAAATGTCCCTGCTTGTTTACCTTTGTACTCGGCGCCCATAGATTCACAATTGTCCTCAATTAAAAGGATGTCTTTCCCTTCAATTAAACTGTTAATTGCATCAAAATCATTTGGGTTTCCTAATAAATTAACAATCATAATCATTTTAGTGTCATCTGTAATAGCAGACTCCAGTGAAGTTAAATCATAATTTAAAGTTTCTAAATCAATATCAACAAATTTTAACTTCAAACCATACTGCTGCAAAGGAAAATAAGTCGTTGACCATGATACTGCTGGCACAATAACTTCATCACCTCTCTTTAACTTTGGGTTTTTGGTGTAAAATAATGCGGCTGTTGCAATTAAATTAGCAGTTGAACCAGAGCTGGTCATGACACAATACTTTGTATTTAAATACTTTGAAAAGTCTAGTTCAAATTGTTTTACACTTTCTCCCATAGAATACATATCTCTGTCAATAACAGATTGTATTGCATCTAATTCTTTGTTATCCCAAGTAGATGAGGCTAATTGATATTTCATGTTAATTTGTTTTTTTGTAAAAGTTATATGTTTTTTTTATTCCTTCTAATAAATTTGTTGTTGGTTTCCAACCAAAAGAGTTTACTAAACTACTGTCCATTAATTTTTGTTTCATCCCGATAGGTTTAGATAAGTCATGAACAAAATCACCCTCAAAACCAATAACATTTGCAATAGCCTTGTAATACTCATTAATTGAATAATCAACTCCAAACCCTACATTAATATTCTGGGGAAGTTTTTCAAATTTTGATATTGCTATAAAAATAAAATCAGCTAAATCTCCAGCATACATAAACTCTCTTTTTGCAAGGCCATCTCCCCATATTTCAACAGTATCAATATTATTCATTTTAGCATTATCGATTTTTCTAATAACAGCAGGTAACATATGAGAATTTTTTGGTGAAAATTTATCATATTTTCCATACAAATTACAGGGAATTATAGTTTTATATGAAAAACTGTTATTCTCGAAATTTACGTATTCACAAAGTTTAGAAACCATTATTTTTGACAATGCATAACCTTCATTAGTTGGTTCCAATGCTCCTTTTAAGATATATTCTTCCTTTAAAGGGTTTATGGCATTTTTTGGGTACATACAAGATGTTCCTAAATTTATAAGTTTTTTAATATTATTCTGTTTTGATGCTAAGATGATATTTTTCCCCATATCCATATTATCCGTTAAAAAGGATATTGGGTTATCAATATTAGCTTGAATACCTCCAACTTTACCCGCTGCATGTATTACTATATCTGGTTTATTTAGATTTATGTAATTGTATACTTCAGAATAAGATAAAAGATTTAATTCTTTAGAATCTGGTGATATAATAGTGTGATTAGTAGCATATTTGTTTTCTAATATATTCCTACCAACCATTCCGGATCCTCCTGTTAAAAGTATTTTCATTTTTTATATTTATTTATTAAAGCAAATTTCATAACAACTATTCAAAATAATTTAGAGTTTGATATCCTCCAACTTTCAAATACTGGTCTTTTTTCATTAGTTTAATGTCAGATTCCATCATATCTTTAACTAAATCTTTTAGATCATATTGACATTCCCATCCTAATTTTTGTTTTGCTTTTGTAGGATCTCCTATTAGTAAATCTACTTCTGTTGGTCTAAAGTATTTAGGGTCAACAGATAAAACTTCCTTTCCAACTTCAATTTGATATTTAGGATTGTTACATTTTTTCACATATGCTTTTTCACTAACACCTTCACCTTTAAACTGTAATTCAATTCCGACCTCAGCAAAACTCATTTTCACAAAGTCTCTTACAGTTGTTGTCGTCCCAGTAGCGATTACCCAATCTTCTGCCTCTTCCGCTTGTAAAATCATCCACATCATACGTACGTAGTCTTTAGCATGTCCCCAATCTCTTTTAGAGTCCAAATTCCCTAAATAGAATTTCTCTTGTAAACCTAAAGCGATTCTAGATGTTGCTCTAGTTATTTTTCTAGTCACGAAAGTTTCTCCTCTAATTGGCGATTCATGATTAAACAAAATTCCGTTACAGGCATAAATACCATAAGCTTCTCTGTAATTAACAGTAATCCAATATGCATACATCTTAGCAACAGCATAAGGCGATCTTGGGTAAAAAGGAGTTGTTTCAGATTGTGGAACCTCTTGTACTTTACCATACAGTTCTGAAGTAGATGCTTGATAAATACGAACTTTATCTTCCATTCCTAAAAGTCTGACAGCATCTAAAATTCTCAGTGTTCCCAATCCATCAGCATTTCCAGTATATTCTGGAGTTTCAAATGAAACCGCAACATGACTCATTGCAGCTAAATTATAAATCTCATCAGGCTGAATATCTTTGATTAAACGAGTTATGTTTGTACTATCAGTCATATCTCCATAATGTAAAAAGAAATTACGATTATCAACATGTGGATCTTGATATAAATGATCAATTCTATCAGTGTTGAATAAAGAAGATCTTCTTTTCATTCCGTGAACTTGGTAACCTTTCTTTAATAAAAACTCACTTAAATAAGCGCCATCTTGTCCTGTTACTCCTGTAATAAATGCTACTTTCATAAATTTTAATTTTTTTTTATTTTATTTTATTTTTTTTTCTAACAAGTTTAATAAGTACTGCCCATATTCATTCTTTCCCATAACTTTACCAATTTCTTGAATCTTTGAGAATGTTATCCAATTTTTATCATAAGCAATTTCTTCTAAGCATGCTATCTTAAATCCTTGTCTAGTTTCAATAACCTCGATAAAATTTGATGCTTGAGCTAATGATTCGTGCGTTCCACTGTCTAACCAAACAAACCCTCTACCTAAAGTTTTCACATTCAACTCACCTTTTTTTAAGAATGACTGGTTAATTGAAGTAATTTCTAACTCACCTCTATCTGAAGGTTTTACCTTTTTTGCAATATTGATAACAGAATTTGGATAAAAATATAATCCTACAACAGCAAAATTTGATTTTGGTTTTTTTGGTTTCTCCTCTATTGATATCACCTTTCCTTTTTTATCATATTCAACAACTCCAAAATTTTCTGGTTTATTTACTCTATAGCCAAAAACCGTTGCTTGATTTTTCTGAGAAGCAGTTTTAACAGATTCTTCCAATAATGGAGAAAATCCTTGTCCATAAAAGATATTATCTCCTAAAACCATACAAACATCATCTTTCCCTATGAAATCCTCACCAATTATAAATGCTTGTGCCAATCCATCTGGTGATGGTTGTTCTTTGTAGGAAAATTTAACACCATAATCAGATCCATCTTTAAGTAATCTCATAAAACCTGGCAAATCCTCAGGTGTTGATATTATCAAAATTTCTCGAATACCTGCTAACATAAGAACAGATATAGGGTAATAAATCATTGGCTTATTATAAATAGGAATAAGTTGTTTTGAAATTCCTTTTGTAATTGGATAAAGCCTAGTTCCACTGCCTCCTGCTAAAACTATTCCTTTCATAATTTAGTTATATTGGTTTTTGTAATAATTTTGATAATTACCCGAAGTTACATTATTTAGCCATTCCGCATTATTTAAATACCAATCAATGGTTTTAGATAATCCTTGCTCAAAAGTAACAGTAGGTCTCCAACCAAGATCTTTATTTATTTTAGAGGCGTCAATAGCATAACGTAAATCATGACCTGGACGATCCTTTACATAGGTAATTAATTTCTCACTAGTTCCAGCCTCACGACTTAGTTTTTTGTCCATTTGTTTACAAAGTAATTTAACTAAATCAATGTTTTTCCATTCATTAAAGCCACCAATATTATAAGTTTCATTGTTAATTCCTTTGTGAAACACTAAGTCAATTGCAATTGAATGATCAATAACATATAACCAATCTCTAGTATAATTACCATCTCCATAAACAGGTAAAGATTTTCCTTTTAAAATATTATTTATAAATAGGGGGATCAATTTTTCGGGAAATTGATTTTGTCCATAATTGTTAGAACAATTGGAAATCACATAAGGTAAATTATATGTTTCTCCGTATGAGCGAACAAAATGGTCAGAACTTGCCTTTGATGCAGAATAAGGTGAATTTGGATCGTAAGAAGTGGACTCCTTAAACAATCCAGTTGCCCCAAGTGACCCATATACTTCATCAGTGCTTACATGATAAAATCGCTTATTATTCCAATTATCCTTCCACAAATCTTTAAATGCATTCAATAGAATCATAGTGCCCAAAATGTTGGTTTTTGCAAAAGACAATGGACTTATAATCGAACGATCTACGTGCGACTCAGCTGCTAAATGAATTACATTATCAAAATGATATTTTTTGAATATTAATTCAATATATTTTTCATCTGTAATATCTCCATGAAGAAAAGTATAATTTTCTTTTGCTTCAATATTTTTTAAATTTTCTAAATTCCCTGCATACGTCAAAGCGTCTAAATTATAGATATGGTAATTAGGATAGTTATTTATAAAACGAGTTACAACATGAGAACCAATAAAACCTGCTCCCCCTGTTATCAAAATTTTTTTCATTATTATCTATTTATTAAATATTTCTGAATTGTTTTTTGTAAATAATTCCTATCATTTAATTCAGGAATCTCATTTTCTCCTATTTCTTTAATAAATAAACTATTATCAATTTTATAATCGTTTCCTAAATCTAATAACGTGGATATGCCTTTTATATTTAATGCTTTTTCAACCTCTTGCCATATTTCAGTAACTTTGTATTGGATATTGAAATTTAAATTAATTACGGAATTTAATGTGTTTTTTGTTAAAAAGACATATTTCACTAAGTCATCTACATCAAAAATATATCTAGTTGATTTTTCATATAAACTAACCGGTCTTTCATTCTGAATAGAATCAGAAAAGTAATTAATTAGAGTGTTTTTGTTTTTTGTTACACCAATAACATTAGGTAATCTGTAAATTATATAATCTTTAAAATTTGTAGTTATAAAACTTTCTATATTCAACTTATGCTTGATATAACTACTACCAAATAAGCTATTATCATACATTGAACTCGTACTGAAATAAATTAAACGTTTATCATACTTTAAAGTCTTTTTCAATGTATTAAATTCTCTATCAAACTCTAATGGGTCTATACATTTTGAATTAGATACTCCTGAAGCAAAAATGATACAACCTGAAAAATCATAATTTGAATCTTTAAAGGCCTCAGAGATCATTCCATTACCTACTATTATCATAATTAATTTATATCTTTTAGAAAATACTCTGAATTTCTTGATTTTTCTCGACTACCACCGGTAGTCAACTTTTTTTTAACAGCTCATTTAAACTGAAAACATTAATTTAAATTACGGCTTCGCCATCACTACTTACAGTAATGGAAATTCTTAACCAAAAAAAACAACTGATTAATTCAGTTGAAATGATACGATGGCCCCTAGTTTTTTTAACTGAGCAAAACAATTTTTTCCTTTCACAGAGAGTACAGTTGCCTCCTCTTTTAATAAAGGGACCTTCACAGTTTCACCTACTGCTAACTCTTCTTTGTTTGAGTGATAGGAGTTATTTAAATAATATTTCATTGCCAACACTTCTTCATTGGAAACCTCAGCGCGTTTTTGGTTCTCAAATAAATACCTGACTACTCCTGCAACCTCAAACACCTTTTTTACCTCCTTTTCATTTAAATTTACCAACACCATAGAAGGCAATAATGCCACCGCTATTTTTTTCTTTCTATCAGACCATTGTCTGATCTCCATTCTAGTGGGGGTGTAATTCTCTATCCCTAAAACTGACAGTCTTTGTGAGACTTTAATTTCATTTCTAGGTTTGGTATAGATTACAAACCATTTCTTAGAATCAGGAGTTTTCATCTATGATGGATTGCTTTTAATTTGTTTTAAAATATCTAATAGAGGTTCTTTGGCTAACAAATACCCAATACTTGTAACAGCTCCCAAAAACAACCAAATGATTACAATCAGGCTACGTTTTGGAGCTGATTTTTCTCTTGGAACAACCACTGGCTTCAAAAAAGAAAAAACTGGGGTGTCTTTTGCCACCTGTAATTTTACTTGCTCTAACTGAGTGACTACATTTTGAAATACGGAAGTGGCTACTTGAAGCTCAGCCTCTAAACGTGTTTGCGCATTCGAAAAACTACTTCTAGAGATATTTAAATTCCGATCTTTAAAATTAGCCAAATTGTCTTGTGCTTCAATTAACAGCTTGTTTTTAATGGTATATTGTTCTTCTAGATAAGCTAATAATTCAGAACTAGACTTGGTTTTAATGGCAATGATTTGATTCTGTAAAATATTTTCTCCATTTTTTACCAACTGAGCAGCTAGTTGAGGTAGTTTACTAGTGGCTGAAATTTCTAAATACCCATCTTTATCATTGATATTAAGAGTTAACATTCCATCAATCCCTTTAAAATACTGTAACTCTTCTTCAGAGATGGTATTCATCCCCTCTACAGACTCTAAAGAAGCCTCTTTGGGTTCTGATTTGAACCATCCAATAATTTTTGAAGGCAAACCAATTGTATAGTCTTTTAGTGTTCCAAAAAAAGAAGATGAAGAAGCATCTTGTTCAAAATAACCTCTTAGAGAGGTTACCCTATCTAAATTTTTAAGAGGCGCATCCAATAATGATTTTTTGAAGGTGTAGCTTTCTAAAATCTTACCGTATAACATGGGAGAAATTTCTTTAGCTCCCTCCATACTAGAACCAATATTAATTCCTGCTAAAGAGGCCAATCCTTTTAAATCACTAGCACTCGCAGGTGAACTTCCACTTGAGTTTGGAGTAAACATGGAAGAAGCCGTATAGGTATTAGGAGTGAAAATAGCTACTAGAACACCAATCACAGCTGCAATAATAGCTGACTTGATGACAAATTTTCTACCCGCCCAAACTTTAGAGAGTAGGGCAATGATGTCTATTTGGTCTTCTGCTTCTATGTGCAATTGTTGAGAACTATTCATATCCCTATAAATTTTTAGTTAAAATTATAGTTGTTAAGGCTCCCGTGACCACTCCGAAAATCCTTACAAAGTCATCTAAAAACTTATTTTTACCATCATCTATTTTTTCCGGTTTTTCGATGATGATAATTTGAGCTCCAGGATATATCTTTGGATTCTTAAATAAACCAATTTTTTCTGATTTCCCGTTGGCTTGAAGCGCTACCATGCTTTCTATCCGTTTTTTAGTACCACCCGATCTTTTAATGTAATATTTTGCTTTCTTTCCTTTATCCCAAGCAAATATTGTTGGGTTTATAAGACCTCCTAACGTTTTTATTGGGTCTAAATCAGAACCTATTACCAAGATGTCATTATCTATTAAAAAAGTAGATGAATCTGTTAAACTTTTATCAATATCTATAAATAACTTTAAGCTATCTCTAACAATATAGGAGCTTTGGATATTTGAATTAGTCGTAAACCCACCAACTAAGTCAATTATTTTTTTCATAGAAACTTGATCATTATCAAGAATAATATTCTGAGGATATTTAACCTCTCCTCTCACTGAAATCACCGGTTGATCAAAAGCTCTTATAGGAGCAAAAACAGTTACAATGTCTTTATTTTGAAGTATGAAAGGATTGCTAGGTGTTTTTGTAATACCTAATAGATAATCCATATCTACTTGATAAGTTTCTAACTTAGAATAGCTTCCTGTCTCCAAATCTCTATCTAATCTATTGATATTTACAACTGTTTTTTCTGCATCTTCTAAAAAACCACCTGCCATAAGAATGGCATCTTCTACATAAATGGAGTTTCCTAGAGAAAACTCTCCTGAATTAGTTACCTTTCCTAATACTCTGAATGTAGGAGAAATATCTTCGCTAACAGACTTGGTGTATAACACTACCTCATCTTTTGGCATTAAATAGGTAGCTTTTAAATCTTCTAGCCTATCTAAACTATATTGTGTTAAGTTGTACAAACCGGTCTGCTCATCAAATCTCTTTAAATCTAATCTACTAGTTAATACCTTGGATTGAAATTCCAATTCATCATAAGAAACCGATTGAAAGATTAAATCAAAAATAGATAGCTTCTCACTCCAAAAAACAGTTTTAGGTTCGGATACAAATCCAGAGATGGTTACTTTTTGCTCTCCTCTAACCTCTTCTAAGGAATATATTTTAATACGATCATTTTCTTGGAGTGAAACGGCAATCTTGTCATTTAACACACTTGATAAATTATACGTTTTAAAAAATAAGTTTCCTTGGCTATCTTCACTATTAATGTCTAGCTTTTGAAAATACGTATTGATAGACACCCCTTTAGCACCTGAATTAATTAAGGTTTTTAAATCTTTGTAAATATCTAGAGCGTAACTTCCTGGAGCATTTACATTTCCTTCAATAAATACTTTATTTTTTTGTTTTGTTAAAATTTCTTGCACTGTTACTTCATCACCATCTGTTAATGTAAACCCTTTGGCATTATCTTGATTACTGTTGTTTACTGTTGTTAAAAAACGATCAAATACCAACTCTTGATTTCTATCTTTAAAAGGTTTTATTCTAGATACATTAATGGCGCTTGTAGAAGCAACTGCAGAAAGCCCTCCAGAATACTTGAATAAATCTTCTAGGGTTTCTCCTTCTTTGATTTCATAAATGGCTGCTGTTCTTACTTTTCCTTTAAGGGTAACCGATGAAATTCTTGGCCCTACAAACAACACATCGTTATTAGAAAGTCGAATGTCTTGGTCTATGTTTCCTTGGGTGATGTAATCGTATAAATCAATTGTTTTTATAAGTTTATTGTTACGATATACCTTAACATCCCTCAACGTTCCTGAAGTTGCTATACCCCCCGAAGCATATAATGCATTTAAAACGGTAGCCATGCCGTTTACTAGATGAGGCCCTGGGGTAGTTACATTACCTATAACAGAGACTTTTACGGGTCTAATTTGAGTAAGGGAAACATCTAAAAATGTGCGATTGGGTGATGATAACAACCCACTGTAGTATTTTCCTAAAAATACTTTTAATCTGTTTTTTACAGTTGCAAAAGAATTACCTGCTGCAAAAAAGACACCTAAATTTGGAAAAGATATATTACCATTGAGATCTATTTTAGAAACAAATTCAAGGTTGTTATCCCCAAAAACAGTAATTCTTAACTCGTCTCCTGGTGCTAAAATATAACCCTCGTCTATATTGCCTAATAGATAGTCTTTTTGACCAAAAGGATTGTTAACAAATATATCATATCCAAAATAGTCTTCAATTTCTTCAGGTTTGATAACTTCTTTGGGAGTTACTATTTCTTTAGTGTCTAAGGGTACAACTTTTAACTCAGTTACAACATCATTTATTTTTGTGGGAGTACCTGATTTAGATTTACCAGCATTGGACTTTAAATAATTATCTAAAAAAGATTCAAAATCTATCCCTCTTAACTGAGCCATTTCTTTTGCTTGAGACTCACTTATACCTCTTGCTGATAATTCTTTAATAGCCTTTTCTCTAGAATTTACTCCCAATCGATTGGCTTCTGAAATTATATCTTGTTCTGTTTGAGAGAATGAAATTGTTGAAAACAAGAGAGAAACAATAATAAATGTGTATTTTAAGAATTTATGAGACATGATGTTATGTTTAACTATATAGTTATTTGAATTCATAGTGTGCATTTAAATAGTAAATTTAAGAAAATTTAAATAAGAGCTTTGTTGAAAAAATAATAGATGAATATATAGATTTTTTTTTAGCAAAAATAGTACATTATAGGGGGTTAATAATATAATTTTTAAGAGAAATTCTACTTAGTTTACAAGGATAATAATTTTACCATAGATTTTTTTATCTTTACTTTTAGTCGAATAGCCGTTTGGTTTTTGTTCATTAAAAACAGTACGGTAAACGCTATAAAAAACATGCAGACCAAAATCAAAAAAGATTGAAAAATAGTAAATTTTTGAGTAACATAAAACATAATGGAGGCTACTAAAAAATTAATGAAACCAATACAGAAAGAAGCTCTTCTGTGAGATAAACCAAAATCTATAAGAATGTGGTGAATGTGATTTCTGTCTGGCTTAAACATCGAAACTCCTTTGGTAAATCTTAACAACATCACACGAATAGTGTCTAGTGTTGGAATAAATAATACCCCAGCAAGAAACAACGGTAGCTGACTTCTATTAAAAGATAGTGAATTGTGTGCTGCATCTCCAACGGCCATTAATTTGAGGGTAAGTAACCCAAGCACGAGCCCTATGACTAAACTTCCTGTATCTCCCATGAAGATTTTTCTTTTGATTGAAAAATTAAATCTTAAAAAAGCCAATAGTGTACCAATAGTAGCAAGACTTATAGATAAATAAAAATAATATCCAAGATTAAAAA